>OJNL01000014.1_pt1 | contig 140925 bp, 96 predicted proteins | sample 1597581 | NCBI WGS metagenome assembly OJNL01 (sample SAMEA2452133, study PRJEB22498) | human gut metagenome | biome: human feces; feature: human gut; material: feces | place: Australia | collected 2012
TACGGAACTCATTGCTGAATCCCGTATTCATCATTTACACAAAACTTTGGATAGTACCGGCATCTGATAAAATTGGATGCCCTTTTTATATCATTAGAATATGTTCCTATTAATTCACAAACAGAGAGTTGTGTTGTACATCTTCTATGTTTCTTTGAATAGTTTCTTAATACTTACCAAGTTAAGAGATGGGAAGCGATTAAAAGGAAGAACATGCTTACCCTGTCGTATTAATTTCATGATTCGTGCTTCACACTCTTTATTCAAGAATGCTTTGAAGTTCTCCAGAAAGTCCATCACATTGCCATGTAGTTGCTCAATTTAATTTGGGGTTTGTTACACTTGTTTTGATAGCATTGTATGAGGTAGTTTACTTCTTGTTTCAAGGGAGATGATTGTTTGATTCTTAAGTCCTTAGTTAAGTCTTTAGAGGTTGCAAACAGACTTGTAGATAATCTTTTCATTCGTCTGTTAAGAGTAAACCTAAGGCTTACTGAAACATTCATTTTGCATCCGCGTATCGTCATTAATATCGTTGTAATCGGCGAACACTTCTTCTATGTAGTCTTTCAACTCTTTCATTTGCTGTTCTAATTGCTCTACTCTGTCTATCTGTGGAACTGCTGTAATCAGTTGTCGCATGGCAACAAAAGCACGTACCATCAGAACACTTGTCTGAATGGCAATATCGCTTCTTAATACACTGAAAGCATTAAACTCCATGCTCCGTAAAAGCCAGTGGCATAGCGGATTTAGGTCGTTTCATTCGCTATCTCATCACAAATTGTGATGAGATAGAGTCCCATTCCTCTAATGTAAGTTGAAACATGAAGCCTTTAGGAAAGCGTTCTATGTTACGCTTGACTTTAAGTACACGAGTTTCTACTTGGTACATTTCTGCATGGTCGAAGTCAAGCATTACTTTCTGACCTCTGATTTTATATATTTTGCTTTAAATTACTTGTAATTGTTCCATTGATTTAATCTTTCGTGGTGCAATGGTAACCAACTCTGTATAATGTAAATAGAATGTACGGATAAAATTTCAGTATATGGCATAAAAATATTTCTGGGGGGGATGGAATAGACTTGTTGCCAGCCGTCTCATTTTTCTGTCAAGCGTGAATCTTAGCTTTACGTTGTAAGTACCATCTAACTTTTGTTCTTGCTTCTTAATTTTCGCTTTGATAATCAGTATGTTATACACTATTTAATTAGTCAACAAATAGCGTTTCAGACCTATATTACAGCCGATTTCGGTAGTGGCAGTCATCATAAGCAAACAAAAAGAAAAGCGCTAACTGCTTGATTTATTGCAATTAACGCTTCTTTTCTTTGTGGACCAGCCTGGGCTTGAACCAGGGACCTCCAGATTATGAGAACGATAAGATGATATTTCGTGACAGCTCGCTTAACCAATCTTGATTGAGTATCAGTTAGTTGCAAAATTCGCTATCCTCTATAAGACTCATTAAATACCCCTAACTGAAACCGTTTGTTTACGCATTGTTTACGCAGAATTTGAAAGATTGCATATTGCCGTTGAACCCATTAAGCATACAGTACTATTACTTTTATTAATAGTCAATGTAAATATCACCTCATATTTTAATACCCAATTTTTGCCAATTCAGCTTGATTGTCCATACGATGTGCATCATATTCATGATCTCGGCTCAATGAGTCGAAGATTGATGCGACATCTGGGTACGTGTAGCGTGTCTTATCTGCATATTTCTTGTATTTCTCACTTCGTGTCCTTTCAATTCGTCCTCCATCGTAGGGCAGACGTGAGGTCATACCACAATTGTTAAAGAACTGGCATCGAAAAGAATTTAGGATTGATTTGTCACGACCATGTTCACTATATTTCGTTAATAGTTTACAGAGAACATCCTGTGGGTAGTCTTTCCTGTCAGGAATGTTGCCTAACAATTGACCAAACACTATCTTTGCAGCACGAAAATACTTCTCTCTTTTTGCAAGAGACATAAATTCATCGGCATATTTCATCAAAGCATCTTCATCTAATGTCCCGTTTTTTGTCAATCCAGGGCAACTTTTTACATGGCCTTTGATAAAACGCAGTGAAAGCAACCCGATGTTTCTCTCTGAATCAGAATAAGTCTTATCGTCAAAATCTTCATCTCCACGGTATGCAAATGATATTAGTTCTAACAAACTTTTTGGCTCTGTGTAAATAGAATGATACAGGCGACAATCAGAATCCAGATGGAAAATTTCGCTAAGTAAAAGTTCTAAACTAACTATTTGTTCATCTTTGACATTTGGATTTTTATCAAGATATTCCAGTATTTCTTCTGCATCATGCTTGTACTGCTCAAATTCTGGTGTTTTAATATTATTCAGCCATCCTTGCAAGGCATTAAAGGCTGGTGCAATAGGAATGTCCTTCCCACCATAATTAATACGGCACAACAAAGATAATACATCGCCAGACCTACCCACTTTAAGCAGTTGCTCTGCCATTATGTTCAGTGTATCGTCAGAATAGCACCAAACAGATACGGTCTTCCAATAATTTTCCTTAGCTTCTTCTGGTAGAGTTTCGACAAATCTAGTTAATTCTTCATTTGTTCCGATGCTAATAAGAATATCATTCCGATTATTATATTTCCTCACTACTTTCCAATAGCGTTCTTTGTTTGTGTTGAATAAAGAGACAAAGAATCCTGCTAAAAGTTGATTGTCAAAATCTTTGTTTATAACAAAATCAATCATCGGGTATGTGGTCTTGAATTTTGCAAATGCAAGACCTGTTTGATATTTGTCTTCAGATTTCTCTGCAATCTTTCTTAAACCATCGAATCCTATCCGCTTGTACAGTTCTTTCACGGCGGCTACTCTGAAACTCAACTGCTTTTCTGTCCACTTACGTATATCATCCTCTCTCAGATGTAATTCATGTACAGGCAAGAAAGCCTTGAATTTCCACAAGTTAGCCTCAATAATATCATCTGGCAATATGGCTTCTAAGAGATTTTTTAGCCAGTTCATCTCATCATCACCTATACACCAATCTGAATTACGAGCTTCTTCAAAATGATATATTTTTTCTCTTATTTTGTCACAGAACTTATTTTTACCTTTCAGAAAATCTATATTTGAAGAAATCGCATCTTGGACTTCTTTCCTAAGATGAGCAGGCAAGTCAGGAGCAGTCGCTGTTTCCAACATGCATTCAATAGCATCATTGCTATAGTCGCAATTTTTTATCAACATCCTCACTGTAGCTGTTAATGCTGTCAAAAACTCATCCATTGTCACGGTCTTAACGTCTTCTCCGAAATATCTCCACCGCATTATACGGCCATTAATGCTTTGTGATTGATGACTATAGTTCACTAAACATCTACAAAGTCTGAAAACAAATGGTCTAAACTCCTCTACCATGGATTCAAGTACCATAAAACATTGCTCTATGGTTGCTTTTGTTTTAGGCATCCAGAGACAATATATTTTGCACAACGACTCAAACGGATTTCCAGCATACCCTTTTTTCTTCCCTAAAGACGAGAGTTCAAACAGGATTCGGCTAATTCTGGAAAGATTCTCAGCAGACCAGGCCAAATCTTCCAATGCAGATAAAACATATCCATAGTGCGAACTATTACCCCACAAGGAGGTATGCTCAAAATTGATTCGAAACATCTCACGGATGATAGAATTATCGCTCATCACATCATCTTCAATTTTCTGAATAAAAACCTGAGGTGAAGCTTCTGCTAAGAGAGATATCAGATTATGTTTGCAATAACTAAACCACCATTCTAAAGTGTTTGTATTTAATATTGCTCTAACCTTTTCGTCGACCCACGGAATCAGTTGAGCATTTTTGTTACCTCGAAGAGCCAATAACACCAATGTCAAGAATAACCCTTCTTTAGCATAATAGCTATACTTCGTATTATGTTTTTGCCAAAATAAAGAATCAGTCGTGGCTGCCTTTTTGTCATCAAAATCAATATCATTTGCGACTTTGTCAATAATGACAGAGAGTCTATCCAAGTATTGGGGTGTGATAAAATCTATTGCATAATTTATAGCGTCAAATGGAGATATAACATACCATAGATTATCAATAAGTCCAAAAGGACTGTCGTTGCCTTTAGCAAATGTCTGAATAAGATTTTCGAATTGGCAATATCCCATCCCAGAAAGCTCTTCAATTAGTTTTTTGTCCCCTTCCAAATTATTCAGCCAACGTCCTATCAGAAGAGCCGGAAGCAATTGGTTGATATTTTTAGGCTTCGCCCAATCAGGGTTGTTGCGTTCAAAACCAAGTTTCCTTCTCAAGATAGCTGTGCTTCGCCCTGTATCAGAACAAAGCTGCCTTGCTTGCGTTTCATTAAATCCGCTTTCTTTTAAAGCATTAATAAAATCATCAGGCTCTGGTGTTCGTAGAATGATAGACACTCCACTTCTGCTTCTTGCAGATGGATGTGTAACATACACCAAGCAATTCTCGTTTGGATTAATGTTTTTATCATCTCCGCTAGAGATAATAACCATATTGGAACATTGTGAAGCCAATAAGCCTGTGGTTTCATTGTCTTTTGCAATAACCACTCTGTTTTTAAGATTGTCATCTCCGCATTGTAATATAGCAGCCACGACAAATGCGAGCGATTCTTCTACAGAATGGGAACAAACATCTATTGCTATATGATTTTCTGTTTTCTCCAGAAGTTCTTTGACAGATTCCTCGCGTCCTCCAACGGCAACACTATAGCAAAGTTGTTGTCCTTTATCGTTGGTTGACCATTGACGCCAATACGATTCTATACTCTGAATTTTCTCTCTGTGGGAGATGTTAAGTTTTTCTGCCACCCATAAAGCGACAGAAGGATAATAAGATAGCCAATCTTCTAATTCTACGGCTGTTATCACCTTAACCCTTTTCCACTTATTCAGTTTATTTTTGTCTGCTTCCCAAGATGGCGCTTTGGGCCATTCGCGAGGAGTGATGAAAACGAAGGTACATTCTCCTTTCTCAAATTCTAATGGGCCATTCGTACGTTTTGTATAATCGTCATTAGCTTTTGTTGCCACTTTCTCATTCGTCCCCATCTCGATAAGACATGTACCAGCTGGCAGATAAGGGTCATTGTCTTCAGAAACAACAATGCCATCCCATCCGGCAGAATGAGTGCTTTCTTCAGTCGGTATGTACACCTTTGAAAGATGCGGCTTAGTTGCATGCACCAATCGGCGTATTAACTCAGGAAGCAAACCACGGATTTCCAACGTGTCTGCCCATCGTTTGAGGTCATTGGCCTTAATGAGTTTCATTCTACTTTAAAATATATCTTGCCTAAACGCTTGTTTTTTAACGGCAGTGTTTCCTTAAGTGTGTCTGAAACTAGTTTGTTTCAGAAGTGAATATGCAAAGTTAATTCAATTTTTTATCAACTCAATCATAAATGCCAATTTTGTGTTACAGCCGGACACGGCTCTTTCATTAAAAATGCCTCTAATTTTCAATGTTTGTGGGTATTAAGCGGTTAAAAGCTATTTTTAACTTACCCCAACAAGGCATTCCTTATATTTATAAAGGTTGATTTTGCAGTAAATGTAACTTATTCAAATTGTTATCAAACAATGCCAAGGTTAAATGAAAGAGCCGTAGCAGCCCGACGAGAAAACAAGTTCTACTAAGGATAAGCCGCCACCAACAAGTTGTGTCCACACAGGAAACAATGAGCCGTTAGAAACCATCTCAACCGAGTCGGTTCCACTATTTTTTTAGGAATGCCATTCAACTAAGAAAACCTTTATATCCCCTCCCTGTCTTGGAAAAGCGTTTTGTTGCAGATCTATTACTCACAAAGGAACAAATGCAGATTACATATTGACGATATAACCAATTATTTATAAAAAAGACGCTCTTTTTTGACGTGTTTCTCCGGGATTCTCAGGGTTTATTTGTACCTTTACACCGAAGAGAATGTCTTTTATGGAAAAAGAAATGATTAACAGGCTGAAGATTGTGCTTGCCGAAGAACAAAAAAGCAGTAAGTGGCTGGCAGAACAATTAGGAAAAGACAGGGCTACTGTCTCCAAATGGGTGACGAATACCATGCAGCCTGACGCAAGAAACCTCCTACGTATAGCAGAGGCTTTGAATATTGATGCAGGTAGACTGCTCAACCAAAAACATTTGAAGAAATGAAGGAAATAGATATTATCCAACAGATAAAGTCAGGTGAGGTCAGTAAGGTGCAGTTCAAAGAACGGCTCCTTGACAGCTACGACATCGGCTGCGAATTGGTGGCATTCAGTAATGCACGTGGTGGAACACTGGTCGTTGGTGTGAAGGACAAAACTGGCAGCGTCAATCCTTTGTCGTATCTGGAAGTACAGGAAACGACGAATACACTTGGCAACATCGCATCTGAGAATGTTGTTCCTGCCATCCTTGTTGATGTAGAAACTATTTCTGTGGATGACGGAAGCCTTGTTGTGGCTCATATTAAAGAAGGGGTGAATAAACCTTACCATGACAATCGTGGCATTGTGTGGGTGAAGAACGGTGCCGACAAGCGCAAAGTGTTCGATAATGCCGAGCTTGCCGAAATGATGACCGACTGCGGCAGTTTCTCGCCTGATGAAGCAGGAGTAAGAGATGCTACGATTAAGGACTTGGACGAGAATACCATCAAAACCTTCCTAAGCAACAAGTTTGAAAAAGTATTGGTGAGAAAAGGTCTGGTGGGCGATGCTTTACGCGAAGCCTCTTTAGATACTGTCTGCTCCGCTATCGCCAGTGGTCACGATGGAGATAAGCTGTTGCGTAACCTACGCTTCATTCGTCCTGACGGAAAAATCACAGTGGCAGCAATGCTACTGTTTGGCAAGTATACCCAGCGTTGGCTTCCGGTAATGACAGCAAAGTGTATCTGCTTCGTTGGCAACAATCTTGGCGGTACGCAGTTCCGTGATAAGGTGAATGATGCCGACATTGAGGGCAATCTGCTTCATCAGTTTGAGACTATTATGGATTTCTTCACCCGAAACTTGCGCCATATACAGGTTGGGGATGAATTTAACTCGCAAGGTGTATTGGAGATTCCATACATCAGCCTTGTTGAGTTCACCGTAAATGCTTTAGTGCATCGCTCGCTGAATGCGACAGCCCCTATCCGTATATTCATCTTTGACGACAGGGTGGAGATACACAGTCCCGGAACACTCCCCAATGGGCTTTCTGTAGATGATATTGTTGTGGGAACTTCTATGCCTCGTAATATGTTCCTTTTCACAAATGCCATTCATTTGCTCCCCTACACAGGAGCAGGTAGTGGTATGCTTCGTGCCTTGTCTGAGAATATGAATGTCTCGTTCACCAATAACGATAGGACGAATGAGTTTGTGATTACTATAAATAGGCCAGTAGGTAACCAAGTCAACGAGAAAAGTAACCAAGTTAATGGCAACTTAGACACCAAACTTAGACACTTGGACACCAACCCTGACACTGGACTTGGACACTCTGACACAGACTTAGACACTAACTCTGACACAGACTTAGACACTAACTCTGACACTCTCAATGCTTACTTAGACACCAAGCATCCTAAAATAACAAATAAGCAAAAGGACATTGTAAACTTCTGTAGTGTGCCACGCAGCAGCAAGGAAATTCTTGATAGAGTAGGAGTAACGAATCATAGCAAGAATAGACAAACATATATAATGTCACTTGTAGAGGTAGGTTATCTTGAAATGACCAATCCCGAGCATCCCAATGCAAGCAATCAAAAATATAGGAGGAGTAAAAAATGAACTCACATATATTTACCAACAGAAATGGCAATACACTGATGCACGAATTTGAAAGAGTTACAAACAAAGACAAACTGTACAATAGTCTCTAAAAACACAACGATATGGAATACGGAATAGTTTATCTTCTGACAAACCCTGTGATGCCAGGACTGGTAAAAATAGGCATGACCACACAGGAAGACATTGATAAACGGATGAAGGAACTATATACCACAGGAGTTCCCGTTCCGTTTGAGTGTAAATTTGCGTGCAAGGTCAAGAAAAGTGATTGTCTCAAAATTGAGAAAGCCCTTCATAAAGCCTTTGAACCTCAGCGCATCAATCAGAATCGTGAGTTCTTCCGTATCAACGTGGATCAGGCACAAGCCATCCTCGAACTTTTCCATCATGAAGATGTGACGGAAGAAGTGACAGATGAGATACAGAACGACCTCACTGATGAGGATAAAGCTGCCAGCACAAAAGCACAAGCAAAACGTCCACCGCTCAATTTCTACGAGATGGGATTGCAGAAAGGTGATATTCTCATCTGGAAAGATGATCCGTCAATTTCTGTCACCATTCGTTCAGAGCGCAAAGTGTGTTATCAAGGAGAAGAAACTTCTATTAGTGCACTTTCTGCTAAGCTAAAAGGCTACAAGGTCAAACATATACAGCCCACACCACACTGGCTTTTCAACGACCGTCTTCTAAGTGAAGTCTATGACGAAACGTATCCATTTGAAGAGTGAAGGCATACTATAGGCTGTTTCTAAGCCTACTCAAGAGTATATCAAGAGCATAAGAAAAGGAAGCAAAACAAAAAAAGATAAAAGAGACATTCAAAAAATTCTAATGTATTATGGCAACGTGGCAATGTACAGACATTATTATTAATGGATTACCTGTAAAAGCGCAGACTCCCCTCATTATTTCTGCAAGTAGGAGTACCGACATTCCGGCATTCTATGCTGATTGGTTTTTCCATCGTTTACAGAAAGGGTATTCAGCATGGACGAATCCGTTCAATGGCATAAAGTCGTATGTCTCGTATGAGAAAACTCGCTTCATTGTATTTTGGTCAAAGAATCCACTACCATTGTTGCCATATCTGCATATCCTCAAAGAGCGTAACATTAAGTGCTATGTTCAATATACCCTGAATGATTACGAACAGGAGAAGTTAGAGAAAGTACCTTCTCTTGCTAAACGCATAGAAACATTCAAGTTACTTGTTGAGCAACTTGGTAAGGGTGCTGTTATTTGGCGGTTTGACCCCATGATGCTGACAGATGACATATCTGTGGATGACTTGCTATGGAAAGTTCAGAATATTGGTGACCAACTAAAAGATTACACAGAAAAGTTGGTATTCAGCTATGCGGATATTATTATGTACAGGAAGGTGAAACATAATCTTGAAGTAAGTGGTATATCATACCATGAGTGGGATACAGGGCAAATGGAAGAGTTTGCTGACAAGCTATCTACTATGAATCGTGAACGCAGTTGGAACTTCCAACTTGCTACTTGTGGTGAGAAGATTGACATCTCAAAATATGGCATTCAGCATAATCGCTGCATAGATGGAGACCTTATCACTCGTTTGGCTTGGGACGACGAGGAACTGATGGACTTCATGAAAGTAAAGATAGAGAAAGTTCCTGCGCCAACGCTTTTTGGCGAGTCCCAATTGCCCCAAGGAGCAATACTTCTGCCTCATAACCATTACTTCATCAGTAAGCACAAGAAAGACCAGGGGCAGCGACCATTCTGCGAATGCATGGCCTCTAAGGACATTGGTGAATACAACACTTGTCCGCATCTTTGCGAATACTGTTATGCTAACACCACAAAACAATTGGCATTGCAAAATTGGAAACAGCATATAGAGAATAGATTTGCAGAAACAATAGCAGGAAGATAATTATGCCATACGCAGAAGATATAAAACAATGTAATAGTATTGATGACATTATTGATTATTGTCACAATGCTTTGCCCGAAGAATATAAGGGAAGACCTTGGACACATCCAGAGTTGAATCATGGCATAAATCTATTAGCAAGTGATGTGGCACTAAATTGTTATATGTCTGCATATGGAGATATGCATGTAACCAAGTGTCGTGCCGCAATGATGAATTTCCCATTTAACGATATTCAGGGAAGTATTGAGATAGTTGATTGGGGATGTGGTCAAGGCATAGGCTCTGCTACTATAATTGAAGTATTAAGACAGCGTAATTTATTTCAATGGCTACGTAAAATAACGCTTATTGAGCCTTCTCATAGTGCCATCGAACGCGCCAACGATAATATCCGAACTCTTACGCACGGCACAGTTAAAATAGATGTGAAGAATCTTTTTCTTCCAGCAAACGACATTGTTGAAGGAGAGACTCTTAATTCTATTGGATATAGATATAATAATATCATCCATGTTTTTTCTAATATCTTGGATGTAACTGCTATCGATTTGGGAATAGTTGCAAAGATGGTGGCATCTGCGCAAGGGAAACACTTTGTTCTATGTATTGGTCCCCAAAATGGTGCGGCGTATAGAATTGAGAAATTTTGTTCTGTTTTTGGAGAACAGAATTATTTCAGCCAGATAAATAGTGTACGTTATGCACGCACAAGGAGAACAGCACATCCCTATACATGCATGACAAGATGCTTTGAATACAATGGTGCAACAATTGACCTTAACAAATTAGCTTTGGTGGATGAAAGACATGAGGCAATATATAATGAATATGATTTACGTTTGCAGATACAGAATCATGTGTTATCATCTCAAAAAGCAAGAGTCGCATGGAGACTCGAAAATATTTTGTCTGTGGATGACATAATGTATATTGATGCAGCAGTAAACGAAGTGGCTGTAGATTTTATTATCGTTAGACCTAATAAGGGGATTCTTCTACTGAACATATTCGAGGAGAACCTTAATGAGTGTACATTATCAGAAGATAAAAAGGAAATAAATGTACATGGGCAACTATATCAATCTCCTATTGACCTTATAAACCTATGTCAATTGAGCATTAAGGATGGTATAGAAGAACTTTTGATGAGTACTATTGAAGATAATCGGAATTTTAGTCTTATCAAAAAGGCGGTTGTGTTCTCAGAAAACTCTATTGACGAAATAAAAAAATTCTTTGAATATCAGAATAACGTCTTTAATTTTACCTTTATCTTCGGTAAGGAGATTATTGAAAATAGAGATATATCACAAAATTTGTATACTACCATAGGTTTCTTATACAACAACAATGCTTTTGACGATGTTGTAAGAAGGAAATTGGCTAGGATGATATCTCCATCCTGGCATTCATATCAGGAAGGACGTATTGATATGCAACCTATTGGTGCACAGAAGCGACTATCGGAAAGTAGTATAACACAACAGAAAATAAGTGGTGTCGCTGGTTCTGGAAAGACTCAAGTACTTGCCTTTAGAGCAGTAAATGCCATGAAGCGTACTGGAGGTGATGTCTTAGTGTTGACATATAACATTACATTAGCCAATTACCTGAAGTTTAGGCTTTCCGAGATTCGGGAGGATTTCTCTTGGGAAAAAATAGACGTATATCCTTATCATCAATTCTTTAGAATACGTGCTGCAGAATGTCAGTTGCATGTTGAATTTAGCTCATATCAAAACGAAGCCTTCTTTGAAAATTCCAAAGGTCATAAGAAGTATTCTGCAATCTTTGTTGACGAGGTTCAGGACTATACTACGGAATGGCTTCGCATCATCATGCAGAATTTCCTTTTGGTGCCTAATGGTGAACTGGTAGTGTTTGGGGATCCCAAACAAAATGTATATCAACGACCTTTAGATGCAAATGGTGACATCCGCTTAGGTATTATTGGAGGACAATGGAATAGACAATTAACAACCAGTCGAAGATTTACTAATCCACGTCTTGCTAATCTTGCCACTGCATTTCAAACACAATTTATGGCAAATCTACCTACCGATGATATAGTTGCGGAGAATACCATATCAAATACGTTCAATTTCCAAATTGTAACTTATATTGATCTGAGACAAAACAATTCCATTGAATCCATAATAACTAATATAATCAATATCATTTCCAATGACAATAACGAAGCAAGAGATTTTGCTGTACTTGCTTCTTCAACAAAATTGCTTCGCAATATTGACATTCTTTATCGACAAAGAACAAACGAACAAACAGAAATAACATTTATTTCAAACGAAACCCTTGAACGGTTAAAGCAAATACATCAGGTTACTGATGAAAAGGCAGCCAATTGGAAATTTAATAGGGATTTTAAAGCTCTTGAACGAACAAGAAAGCAATTGTTTACGACAGACAAACGTTGTTTGAAAATATCTACCATACAAAGTTTCAAGGGCTGGGAATCTCCTTCCGTTATAGTTATTCTAGAGAATGACATTGTTTTGCATAATACGACATTTCGCCCAATGTCGCCACAAACGATATATACGGCGATAACTCGTGCAAGGGAAAACATGTATATAATTAACATTGGTAATGATACTTATCACAACTTCTTCTACAATCAGACATTATGAATAGTTTCACAACAATAGAAAAATACGCCATCATAAAAGTTCTTTCACACATTATGAAAGCAGATGGTATCATTCATCCCAAAGAGGAGAGATACATGGATAAAACATATAGTGATTTTTCCATAACAATCAATGATATAGAGGACATCTCCAATATTGATGATATACAAACTAAACTTATAATCAGTGGAATGACTGATGAGAATAAAATTCTAGCTAAGGTTCTATTCGTTGGGATGGCTGAAGCAGATGGAACAATACACCCTAAGGAAACAGAAATCATAAACCAATTTTTTATTTGACAGTATTTTTATTTGGTAACATGTCAATTATTGCATGAAGAAAAAGTAAAATGATTATAATAAACAACGTCATAATATAACTATGATGCTTTATTTATGTGGCATAACATACAATTACTCCCAATCCCATCATATAAACGAACAAAAATATCAGCAAGACTTTCATCCAGAAGTCGGAAAACCAAACGCCCTCATTCCGTTTGAGGATTTTGCGCATATTGGATTCATGTTCGGTGATAAGTTTTGATTGTTCGGCACGGTGATTTGCCAATACCGAAATCCAACTTTCTACAGAATGGTCTATAAGTTGCTTAAGCTTTGCAAGTTGGTCAGGGGTAATAGTTGTTTTAAATTTCGTGTCTCGTTCTGCTTTCACAATGGCATTGCAGATGCCGTTGACAATATTGTCACAACTGCCAGCTGCCGCTTTGAGCGCACCCTCAATGTGACATTCGGCAGCGATAGCTTTCTCCAAATCCTCATTGAACTTTATCAGCGTTTCTTTTGCCTCTCTGATTTCTACGAGAAGTTTATCTACTTCTGATTTTTCAGCCTCAATTTGCTGGTTGATTTCAACTTCTTCCAGCATATTGCTGACATTTAGAGGGGAAGTACCCCTTGATTTTCCTATACCCATATTCTTATATTTATAATAGTGAATTATCTGTGAAGCCCCTTCCTGCGTTTGCACATGCTGTTTGCCATTCTTGTACATCGGCGTGCCCATTCAAGTTCATCCTCATCCTTGTCTCGTCCCCAGCCTCCTGTGTCAGAACCGCCACCGCCACTTGATACCGCCATACTTGTAGCTGCATCTAAATACCCTGCAAAGAGTAAAAGAGCCGTATGTTGTATCTCTTCAATCTTAGCCAACGGATGAACTTCATCCAACGAACACTCCTGCCTGATGATATTGTCAGCGGCTTCGGGTATCTCCACATGGTAGCTGTGATATTCGTCTGTTGCTATATCATAGTGCCTTATAACAGGCTGTGGAGTCATCTTGGGTTGTACAACAGAATCAGCGTTGGCTGTCCGTGTTTGTTGGAGAATAGAATTTGTCGGCTCCGACTTCCTTTCCTGCGGATGCAGTTTTACCCAAGTAGCTTCTATCTTTGATGGAGTCAGATTTCTCCCGACACCCAACACGGATGATTTATAATTTGAGTTACCCCGTTTGATGGAATAACCATAAACTTTTCCCTTATCATTTTCTTGTATGTGTACTTTGTAACCCCGTTTTGTCAGTTCCATTTTGTATTGTCCCCAACTGAATTTGTCCATCGCACGAAGTATCTCCATACAACAGTTTGAGATTTCCTGCCTGTGCCGTATGCCGATTTCTTTGGGCTGTACCCATCCTCGTTTTTCGTTGATGATATTCGCAGCCATGACTGCCCTCTCACCAATCTTATGGCTATCGTTGATTTTTCCGTTCATATCCACACGGTTGGCATCAATGTGCAGGTGAAGAATGCCACTTTTAGAATCACGATGCAGGGCGGCTATGTATTGTGAACCTTTGAGATTGGTCTGCTTTGAGGAAGCCCGTTTGGTCTTTTGGGAAAGGTCTATGAAATCGAATACCCGGATGAACTCATCTGCCAAACGTACCCAGTCGTCCATCGTCCAGTTTCGGCTCTCTTCCTCGGATGGGGAAATTTCAATTCTTATCACGTTTCTGCCAAGAGGTCTGCCCTTGTTGATTTTCTCGGCAAACATTTTCTGCATGAGCATCATCCGACCGTACATCGCTTCCGGTGAAATATCATCGGGCAACAGGTTGGCTTTGACTATATCCGCTTTGTCTTTATTGACGGAATATCTTATGGCATTTGCGCCATGCGCTATGGTACTGGCTTTTGCTATCATAACGGGTAAGGAAATTTATTCGGTAAGATAATTCTCTATTTGGCTCCAGCGGTTGATTAGTTGCGTAGCAGCTCTCATCCATTGTTCCACAAACCGGATATCGCTGAAATACATTGCACGTTTATCCGCTTGAATGGACTTTACTGCTGCCGCAATACGGATAAGGTCGCCCCTTGCATCCGTCAGGCTGCATAAGGCTTCTACCTCACGCTCAGACAGCCGTTGCCGTGGGTGCTGCCCTAAAGCAGTGCGGCGCACATAGTTGCTCATGGACAAACCGCAGGTCTTGGCAAGTTCTGCCGCCTTTGCATATTCCTGTTCCGTAACTCTGGCTTCAAGCCGCAGGGTACGTCTGATAACTTTCTTGTCGTTTTCATCATCAACTTCGTTGTCGGTATTCTTTTTCTTCTTCATGTTTTGTTATGTTATGGGTGAGACATCAATCTAAAAAGGGATAGCACGGTGGGAGCTTGCGACTGCCGGAATACGCCTATGTGGTACGAATAAGCGAAGCAAATTTGTGCGACATAGGAACTTCTTGCAAGACCCCACACAAAAATATAGGCATCATCGCCATATCCAATATGACTAAATCTGACTATCTGCCGAAATATCCTCATTAGATTCTTCCCCTGCCGTAGGCTGTGGAGGAGCCGAATTGGTAGGAACAGAAGAAAATGGAGAGAGCAGTTCGCCTTCGTCTAATATAATAGGCATTTTGCCTACGAAGGAAAAAACTGCATCAGAAACGTAAGTTTCATTCATTACTTCTGTTTGTCTACACTCATTCGAGTTGGGTAAATTTCCCTCCATATGGCTATCCGAATCCTCCTGTGGAGTCATTGGTAAGACGGTTACCATATCATCAGATTGTGCGTAATCATTTGCTCCTTTTTCTTGCCGGTCTTTTAGTCGAACATAGAAAGGATTGTCTATTCGGTTGCCATCCAACATCCATGCCGATATAAATTTCAGGGTATGAACGCTTGTTCGGTTGCTCTGCGTGGATGCGACAATTCCCAATTGGTTCATCTTGTCAAGTACACGGGATATGGTCTTCTTGTCATAGCCTAACTTGCAGGATAAATCCACTTCCGAAAGGATGGCTTGCCCCACTTGTAAGGTTGTGGAAAATCCTTTTATGGCATAATCGTTTTCTTTCAGCACTGCCGCTTCGATAAGTTGGTGCAGAATTTTCATGCGGTCAATGCCATACTTGCTCCCTGCCAGATATGCAAGTTGCTCTGACGAAAGCACTATACAATAATTCAAGTTTGTTTTCATCGTCTGTCAATTTTGAAGATGGTTTATAAATGGTGCAGCCAAAAGAGAAAGTCATCGGTGCATTCCGCATCCTCTCTCCGGCATATAATACTCCTTGTCGTATGCAATGTAGTCAAGCACATCTTGAAGCCTGTCAAGTTGACGGCTGTCTAATATACGGATGGCGGCAATGGTAATGTTCTGTGAAGCGATACGGCGGTGTTCACAATTCCGTTCTGATGTACTTCCGTCTCCATCGGCATGGACACTTCGCAGGTAATTGTTCACCGCCTCGGTCTGTTCCTTGCTTGGAAAGGTGGAGGGATAACGGTCTTGAACATACGTAACCATGTGGCTGACCGCATTTGCCAACAACGGGGCACGTTCTTGTAGTTGTTTGATAAGTTCTTCTTTTCTCATATTGTGATTTATATTGTCCCGTGTCCCAAGCTTTTTTATAACTTTCTATTTTGCTTACTTCCTGTTTTTATTCTTTTTCGAGGGCAAAAGGGGGACAAGGGGACATTAGTTTTTTCTTTTCCCTTATTTTGAAATTAGAATGGTAATTCCAGTTCACTTGGCAGTGTTGCGCAGGACTCTTCACTTGGAGCGTCCACCCTCACCCATGGGTATTTCGTCCGTCCCGTCTTATCGCAGTAGGCTGGATGCAGCCCCTTGACCTTCTCCTGTTCACTCCGTTTCCAATTGGGAAACATGGACATCAGGCGGTTGATGTATTGCGAAGTGTATTTGGATGGATTTCGTCTGACTAAATCATTGGGCAGTTCCTCTATAATCTGCCGGGCACAAACCATATTGAGTGAGGTCATTGTGGAATTTGGCTCTGAGTATGCCCCTTTCTGATAAGCCAGTCGTGTCGGAATCATCCAGCTTGCATATTGGATTGGAACCTCACGTTCCAGATACATTTCAATATCTTCCATAATGGGGTCAACAAGAATGTTGGAATGTTGCATCTGCACTTCGTTGGCCTCATTCTCCATGCCCGGCGACAAATAGAGTTTCATACCTTGCTTATAATATGTATATGCCTCTGCCCAAAGTTGAGGAACGGAACACTGCAAATCATCCAACCAATCTGACACATGACCGTTGCCTTTGACAGGGATAATCCACCATCGGCGGTTTCCATTATCTCCTTGCAGGAAGTTTGCCTCATTGGTGGTAGCCGCAAAAACATTGTGCCGCATGAACTCCACCACCTTATGCCCATAAGCCGGACGCATATAATCACTGCAACGGCTTAGAAAAGCCTTGGCAGCTTCCGCGTCATTCGCCCGTTTCAAACCATTCAACTCACTGATTTCAATAATCCAACCGTTGGTTATGGTCTCCACTTTCTCCTTGTCACCACTGGCGAAAGAGAATGAATCGTTGAACCATCTCCCACTGATGGCTTTGAAGAAGGTGCTTTTACCAATACCTTGGGGACCGGGCAAGGTCAGTACGTTGTCAAACTTGCAACCTGGATTGAATACTCTGGTTACAGCCGCCACAAACCAAAGTTTTGTCTGTTCCCTGACAAGCGGATTGTCCTCGGCTCCAAGATAATCTATGATGGTTGTGGCTATGCGAGGTTGTCCGTCCCATGTCTCTTGTGTGATGAATTCCTGTACAGGATTGAAACTCCGTTCAGAAGAAGTGGTCTTCAGTATCTCAAATACCTTGTTCTGCGTCAGGCGTATTCTGTATGTCCTTTCCAAATAGTCCTGTATCTTTCCTGCTGATTCTTCATCAATTTTGTTACCATTGACATTGCGGAACAAAGGGCAGAAACACACATCGTCCTGACAGAAGGTATCGTACCTTATCTGACTAAGACTCTCATCCAGTGTGAAAATAAGCCGGAGATTACTGATGGAACGAACCGGATTCCCGTAACTGTCTGTTGCCAGATTCTTTTTCCAATTCTCTTCCATACCGCTATTCTTTGATATGGATGCCACCAGATTCCTTTGCCAAAGCCAATGCAAGGTCTGCATCCACTACAATTTTTCGTCCTATCTGCGTGATGGCTTTGTCTATGATGCCGCTCTTCTTAATGCGGTTGGCGGTGGGTACGCTACAACCGAATACACGGGCGATACCCTCTATGCCATAGTAGTTGCCTTTGGATGCCACTTGGGGAGTGGCCGCTTCTGTACTCTCCACACTTTTAGTGATGAGAAAGCAAAGCTCCTCACCCGTCATCATGGCGATGGGCTTTTGGAGTAGTTGGTTAAGATTGAGTTTTTCTTCCATACCTTTACTTGTTTGATGATTAAATACTTTAAGTATCGGCTCAACTCTGTGAAACCGATTTCGCAAGCAAAGGTAGTGTATGAAACTCTGTGTATTGGTCGGTTTATTTATACCTTAATTTAACCGACCGTATTACAACAGTTGTTCGCAGAAAAAACGGATAGCTGGATTTTCCAACTACCCGTTATTGGCAAAATAGTCCGTCCATCGGTCTATTATCCGTTTTGCTTTGGTGTAACTGCTTCCTCTTTGGGGTGAGTTTAAAGTAAGTTCCTTGATTTCCCCGTATCGCTTCTGTGGTATATCGTGCCCGTAATGTCGTTGAGAGAACTGTTCTATGGCACGGTGGAATGTCATGTATCTTGTGGACGCTTTTATTTTGCCGGACTTTACCAATGATTTCAACAGATAGGCAAGACTTATGTCCTCTGTATTCTCTTTAAGAAACAAAAGGATACCCTGCTTGATACGTTCCTTGTCGCCCAAAAGAATATCATCCAATGATTGTATCACCTTTCTATTGCCTCGCCTGCCTTTTACTTTTCGTAAGGCAAATATCACCTCCTTCCAGAATTCCGGGGTACAGCCTTCTATGGTATCTTCCCAGTCTGCTTTGGTTTCTGTACCCATCTCTATACTTCTATTGGCAAGCATGGTAACACATGATTTTACCAAAAGCATATCGCCATGGTCAACCTCTTCGCTGTTCAGCAGACGGTTGAGTAACTTGGCCATACGGGACAAGCCATGGTCAAACACCACGAAATAATACATACAATAAACCAAATCCTCTTTCTTTTCCATTACACGGTCATACAGGTTAGCCATGAACCCACCAATGAACACCGCATAAGAGAGGAAAATAATTTGAGAGATATAGGTCAGGAACTGATAAACCATTTTTCTTTCCAGTTTGCTCAACAGATAACATCCTTTGCTGTTTCTCATGAACATATCTAATTGCCCAATCAAGTAGGACCTCAACCCCTGCGGCAGACGATTCCATATTTCAATAGGCGTTTCAGAATGCACCATCAACAGTCCCGATTTCGGAGAAGGAAACAATTCTACCGTACCTGTTTTCACATTGATGCCTATCCACAAACACTTGTTGGTGATACATCGGGCAATGGTCTCGGTATATTGGCCAGCCCATTGTTGGTTTGCAATGTCTGACACATCCTTGCCGTTTACAAAATCAGAGAGCCAGTTATACATCATCAAGGCTTCAGGTGGTACGCAATCCCGCATCATCAGATACATGTCCATCATAACTGATATGTTACCTTTAGCCACAGCATCTATGCGCTTACAAAAGTTGGCATACGCTTCCTCATTGGCCGATTTCCACGCACGGATAGCCATATCAGCAGTATCCTTTCTTTTGGAATAGGATTTTATCCTTTCTATGAAGTTTATCATCAGCATTACGGATTAAGGTTGTCTGAATAATTTAAGCAGTTCTTCTGTGGACATGATTGCCAGCTTCGCCAACAGAGCATCCCTTTCAGAAGAATTCTCCAAGTTTAGTAGTTTTGAATTGTTCTGCATCTGTATATCAAGAGGATAATGCTCAATGTAGATTTGAGTAATGGCATGATCAGAAGTTGAATGCCCCATGCTTTCAGAGATATAATCCATATCCACTCCGGCATTATGCAGATTAGTAGCAAACGAGTGTCGGCACCATGTGCCGGACGGACAGATGGACTTATCCCAATTCAATGCCTCATGGCAAATTTTAATGACGCGGTCTTTCACGTTTGAGTTCTCTTGCATGGTGTATTTGCGGCGTAACTCTTCCGTTTCCGCTCCTTTTAATATATCGGGGAACACAAAACTGTCCCGAGTCTGAGGTGCGGCTATCTCATCCAAGATATATCGTAAGGGAGGGATGATAGGGACTATCACCTCTGAGCCGTCAGCACTCCGTCGGGATGTTTTCTTTCGATTGAAGCGGAAAGCTTTGCCATTTGTCTGATAATAATAACTATTATAGGTCAAGCGGCCAGCATCAGCCATATTGAAACCGTTGCAAAGATATTGGGCAAGAAATAATCCCAATGAATAATGCGCACGTTGCACATATTCTTCCGACCAATGTTCTGGATACTTCTTTGATACGAAAAGGTTGTATAGTTCCGTCATCTGGTTTACGTTCAAGAAGTTCTGCTTGCGTTTTGCACTCTTGGGAATGCTCACAAGTCCTTTCTCTTTTTTGTTGGAAAAAGGATAGGGAACATCTTTGAGGTAGCCCTCATGCACACACCTGTTCCATACGGCACGGCAACAGCGCAAGTAGATGCCGGCCGTAGTGTCACTGATTTTACCGACAATCGCACCATTTTCGTCTTTTACTCCATTGTGCATACCATCCTTCCACTTCTGAAGTTCTGCCGCACAGATACAAAAGCCCTTAATTGCATTTTCTCCAAGAATCTTTCTGAATGATTTGAGCGAACACTCATAACTCTCTGCCGTGGTGAAACGTGCTCCTCCGTCTTCTGTACGCAATTCGTGAATGACTTGCTCCCATATACTAATAAAGGATTGTGATTGGGTTGTGTCCTCTTTGGATAGCCCCACTTCTTCACCCATGATACATTGACGTACCATCTCAAATGTCAGGATGCCGCCTTTGTTCAGGTTCATCAAGATTTCTTTGTACTTGGGGGCAATGGTATCTTTCCACTCCTTCTGAAATTTGTAGTTCTCGCTTTTACATTTCGTCGCATTGCAGATGTCCGAGAACTTTTTCTCAGTAAAAGAACTTCCAACTGTAAAATAGAAGAACTTGCGGTCAATCGTGAAACGAAGAGATAATGGAAACTCACACGCATTCTTTCTGCGGGTACGTGAATCCAACACGATAGAGACAGAACAGTTACGCTCTTTGAAAAGAGACAATGACTTGGTTAATTTTTCCATTGCATTCATTGTTTATGTTCAACATAACCTCTGAATACAGCCGCTTTGCAATGTGAGGCGTACATATACAAAACGCTGCATATAACCACTGAGTCCCTATCCCTTGACGGATAAAAACATTGTCGTTATATGCAACGGTGCAATCTCGTTGTCTTCTGTCGCTGACTGGTAACCGGGCTTCTGCTAATCGGTCTTAACCCCTGAAGCAACTCTCACGTATTGTTTGAAATAGAGTATCTTCCGACTAATACTCCCTCTACGCTTCGATTCATCGGAATGGGATGACCCTCCCACGATGGTTAGGCAAACTCACTTTTCCTTTTTATTTAGGAAAGAGCACATCTTGGTCATGGCTCGCCATAAATGCATTGCATTTGCAAAGTTACAACATTATTCTGTAAATCAATATACAAATGGAGTATATTTGAGTTTATTTAATTATTTAATCGTAAAGTGTCGTCACACTAACAAAACTTCGGGTAAAGATGCTACAGGATTGCATGGAGCATCATAGAAATTCTATGTGTAAAACACGGTCAACTCAAACAGTTTGTTTACGCATTGTTTACGCAAAGGCAAGAAAAAAGGAGTTGCGAATTTCGTAACTCCTTGATTTTGAAAGTGGACCAGCCTGGGCTTGAACCAGGGACCTCCAGATTATGAGTCTGTTGCTCTAACCAACTGAGCTACAAGTCCGGTGTTATCCTCATCGGATAGCGGGCACAAAAATAGTATATTCAGTTGAAATATGCAAACCTTTCGGGTAAAATATACTGTTTGCTGCTTTGTTTTTAGAACTTATACGTACGTTTGGGGTTCTTGGGGAACCATCCTTTCTTTACGCGGTCTTCCTGTTCAAAGACTTCTTTGATCGTCCAGAACGAGGAAAAAGCAAATACACCTAAGAGGGAAGCAATCAGGATATTTTCTACACAAAGTGAAGCAGCGACACCTCCGATGCCCAGTACAAGAAAAATCCACCAGCACTTGGTACCCCAATAGTACTCGGCCTTTACTACCACAGGGTGAAACAACCCGATGATAAGAAAAGTACAAATGCCGATGAACAGTCCCGAAAGATGATATTCGTTTAAGAATTCCATAAACTATCTGTTATTTCTCCGGGCAAATGGGAATTTCCTTTTTGATGCTTTGCTCCAGTGAAATCAATGTTTCAGTAGCGGTTACGCCCGGAATTTCCTGCATTTTGTTATTCAGCAAGTCCATCAGGTGTTCATTATCGCGTGCATAAACCTTTGTCAGCATTGTATAAGGGCCTGTGGTGAAGTGGCATTCCACGATTTCCGGTATCTTTTCCATTTCGGCAACCACTGATTTATACATGGAACCTTTCTCAAGCTTGATACCTACATACGTGCAGGTTCTGTATCCCAGAGATTTAGGATTCACATGATAACCGGAGCCGACAATAACACCTAAATCAATCAAACGTTGTACACGTTGATGAATGGCAGCACGTGATACGCCACACTCAGCAGCTACATCTTTGAAAGGAATGCGGGCATTCTGAGAGATAATTTCCAGAATCTGCCGGTCAAGATTGTCTATTTTTTCCATAATATCAATTTATGTAAGTTCTTGTTTTTATCAAATAGTAAGCAAATATAGGACTTTATTTTAATTTCTCTATAAAAATGGAGGAAAAAATAGGGAAAGAGTAAAAAAGAAGCGGACGAAGCAGATGTTTTTGTTTACATCCGTTTTGTCCGCTAAGTTTATGCAGGTGAAGAAGAAATCTTCAGCTGATATTTATTTTTCGATACCAACGAGCTCTACTTCGAATATCAGAGTAGAGAACGGTTTGATCTGACCGCCGGTTTCTCTGCCACCATAAGCCAAGTCCTGAGGAATATAAAGTTCCCACTTAGAACCTACAGGCATCATAGTGAGGGCTTCTGTCCAACCTTTGATAACTTGATTAGCACGGAAAGTTGCAGGCTCGTTGCGTTTGTAAGAGCTGTCGAACTCAGTACCGTCAATTAAAGTACCCTTGTAGTTTACTTTCACTTTGCTGGTGTCAGCAGGAATCTCACCTGTACCTTTGGTGATGATTTTGTATTGCAGACCGCTCGGAGTAGTTACAACACCTTCTTTACCTTTGTTGTCAGCGAGGAATTTTTCACCTTCAGCTTTGTTATCAGCATACTTAACTGCCAAAGCTTTCTCTTTGATGCTTTCCATACCTTCGCGCATGTAAGTTGTTGCAGCTTCTTTAGTCATAACGCCAGTCTTACCTGTGATACCTGCAATGAAGCCTGCCAGCATGTTTTCGCGGCTGATAGTCTGAGTAGAGTCGCTACCGAAGATTTGTTGGTTGAAACCTTCTACCCATTGTTTGCCTACCATTTGACCGATTTGCATACCAGTCATATAAGCGAGGTCTTTTTCGCTGGTCTTAGCAGCGCCTTCGTTGAAACCTTTGATGAATTCAGCCATCTGAGTAGTATCAACACCTTGTTGCATCAGATACTGAGTTAAGCCTTCTGTACGAGCCATACCGATGGCATAAGACAATGAGTCAACTTCTGTTTTCAGATTTGCTTTCGGACTTTGTGCAGTACAGGAAGCTAAACCTGCGCCTACTGCAAGAGCCATGATCAATGTTACTTTTTTCATTTTGCTTTTACTGTTTATTTTTTATTTTTGGGATAATATTTCAAGTAATTCTACTTCGAAGATCAGTGTGCTGTGAGGCGGTATCATTTCGCCTGCACCTTGTGCACCGTATGCCAGGTCGGAAGGAATGTAGAGTTTCCATTTGGCGCCTTCGGGCATGAGTTGCAAAGCTTCTACCCAACCGGGGATTACCTGGTTTACACCGAACACGGCAGGTTGTCCGCGTTTGATAGAACTGTCGAACAGAGTTCCGTCAACCAGTGTACCTTCGTAGTGACATTTCACCTGGTCGGTAGCTTTTGCATATTTGCCTACGTTGCCTTCGTTGATGACTTCGTACTGCAAACCGCTTGGCAGGGTAACAACACCCGGACGCTGCTTGTTTTCTTCCAGGAATTGTTTGCCTTGTTCTATGCTGGCGGCATTCATTTTCTCTTCCAGTTCGGCGAAGTATTTGTTCACTATATCGCGGGCTTCTGCATGCGATATAGCGGTTTTGTTTCCTTCTAATACGTCTTTGATAGCTTGTGCAAAGTCATCTACTTCGATGCCTTTTGCACCCATGCTTAATAAATTTTGACCTATTCCAAGGCCGATAGCGTAACTGAATTTATCCATATATCTTTTGGGTTGCGACTGAAAGTGATGTATCTTTCAATCAGTTGCAAAATTACAAGTTGCAAAAGTAAGGGTTTTATTTGAATGATTTATGCTTTTAGGATTTAAATTTTCTTATATCTGTGCCAACTTCGGCAATCTTCTGTATTTTTGTAGGAAAGAAACTGCGATAAATAGAAAGGAGATATGGCAATGAAGAAGAATTTAGTGATTTTGTCCGGTGCCGGAATGAGTGCCGAGAGTGGCATTAGTACGTTTCGTGATGCAGGCGGACTGTGGGATAAATATCCGGTGATGCAGGTAGCCAGTGCCGAAGGGTATGTACGTGATCCGGAGTTGGTGATTAACTTCTATAACGAACGCCGTAAACAATTGCTTGATGTGGAACCGAATGCAGGACATACAGGGCTTGCCGAGTTGGAGAAAGACTTTAATGTGACGGTAGTTACGCAGAATGTGGACAATCTGCACGAGCGTGCGGGAAGTACGCACGTCATTCATCTGCATGGTGAGTTGACAAAGGTTTGTTCGAGCCGTGATCCTTATAATCCCCGTTATGTAAGAGAGCTGAAACCGGAAGAGTATGAAGTGAAGATGGGCGACAAGGCAGGCGATGGTTCTCAGTTGCGCCCGTTTATAGTCTGGTTTGGTGAGGCTGTGCCGGAGATAGAAACGGCTATCGGCTATGTGGAAAAGGCGGATATCTTTGTAATCATAGGTACTTCGATGAATGTGTATCCGGCAGCAGGTTTGCTGAATTATGTACCGCGGACGGCAGAGGTGTATCTGATTGATCCGAAACCGGTGGATACGCACTCGATGAGGCAGATACATGTCATTCAGAAAGGAGCTTCGGAAGGAGTGAAAGAACTGAAGACAGAGATTCTTCACTAACTCCTTGTGTTGTCTACAGACTGAAACTTTTGCCATATCTTGCCATCGTTTTGGCACAGTTGTGCCATAGGCATGGCATAGTCTTGCCAAGGCGATGGCAAAACTGTGCCAAGGCTGTGGCACAACTCTGGCACTGTATTAGGTGGAAAGTGTGAGGCTTACTTTGAGTTTTACTTCTTTAATATCATCCGCAATACAAACCATGCATGATGTGCCACGGTACTTACCAGCCCGTAATGTTTCACCATGATGCGGAAGCGTTCCCGTAGGGAGGCTTTCTGATTCTGCGTGGTCATGCCTTCTTCCAGATAATCGATAAGCGTGAGGTGCGTGTTGTGTAACGTCCGTGCTTTTTTCATGATGCGGATGCACCAATCAAAGTCGGCAGAGAAGCGGTATTGCATATCGTAGGGTATGGCCAGACTTCGTTTAGCGAAGAAAGCCTGATGACAAACAAGCATCCCTTGCTTGAAACTCTTCCATGTCAGCACTTCGGGTGCGGAGAGGCGGCGCATACGGAGGAAGTGCCTCTTTTTATTAACCAGAGCCGTTTCACCATAAATAACGTCCGGCAGTTCACCAATTCCCAGGGTATGTACCATCTGCTGTAAAGTGTCATCTTCGTGGAAACTGTCTCCGGCATTGAGGAAACAGAGATAGTCGCCGGTTGCCAGGTTGATGCCTTTGTTCATGGCATCGTACAGTCCCTTGTCCGGTTCGCTGACGATCTGCGTAATGCGGTCACGATACCTTTCGGCAATGGAGAGGGTTCGGTCTTTGGAAGCACCGTCTATAATGATGTACTCTATGTGGTGGTAGGTTTGGGAGATCACACTTAGTATCGTGTCTTCCAATACGGCCTCGGCATTGTAAGTCACGGTGATGATGCTGAACTTGGGCGTAAGGCGATTATGCATGTCTTCCGGTTATTTTGTTGTAAACGTCAATGTATCTCTTGGCAATGGCGCGTTCCGAATAATTGGAAACAGCTTTCCGGCAGGCTTGTTCGGCGAGGGTGGCGTATTCCGGTTCAGTGAGTATCCAGTAGATGCCGTTGGCGAAGTCTTCAACCGATTTATATTGCGCCACATAGCCGTTGTGCAGGTGGTCTATCATTTCCGGTATGCCGCCTACGTTGAAGCCTACGCAAGGTATGCCGCAGGACATGGCTTCCATAATCATGTTCGGTAGATTTTCTTCCAGGGATGGGGTGACGAAGAGGTCTACGGAATTGTAGATATCTACCAACTGATGCTCGTTGCTGACGAAGGCGAGCGGATAAACCTTGAAAGGCAACATGTTCTGTATTTGTTGCGACTGGTTACCGAAGACCACAACACCCAATTGTTCTTTCAACTCTGGATATTTCTCTGCCAGCAGCTTGCACGCCTTAATCATGTAATCTACCCCCTTGCGGGTATCCATAATCTTCACTGAACCGAACAGAATCAGTTTACTGTCTTGCGGAAGCATACACTTCTCCCGTGCTGCCTTTTTATCATGAGGCTTGTAGAGGTTGGTGTTGATGGGATTAGGGATATTCGTAATGACGTGTCCGCTGAAAAGGGCACTTTTCTTGGCTCGTTCTTCCAGCCAATGACTACAGGCAACGAAATTGATGTGGCGTCCTTCGTACAGTTTCTGCTTTTTAAGAAATATACGGTGGGAGAGATCTTTCTTTCTGCTTCCGTTATGGATAAAAGGGCAATGATGGCACTCTTCTTCGTAATGCATGCATCCGCCGGAGTAGTGGCAGATGCCGGTGCATGGCCACATATCGTGCATGGTCCAGACTACAGGCTTGCCCGAAGCAAGAATCTTTTCGATGTTCTTTAAAGAAAGCATTCCCTGGTTGATCCAGTGAAGATGTATGACGTCTGCTTGTTGGAATTCCGGCAAAGCGGTGATATCCGTACCGGTATTGGCTATGTCTACAGCAAAGAGATGTCTTTTATTGAAGTGATTGGCCTTCCAGATAACGATTCGTTCCCATACGAATTTCCATACCATGCGCAGGTTGTGGGGCAATTCTACTACGGTGATCTGTTCGGTTTGTTTGTCGCGCACCAGTAGTTTGGCTTTGATGCCGTTATTCTTCAGGGCTTCCATCAGGCGGCTGGCGGCTACAGCCGGACCGCCTATCTTCTCTGTAGTATTAATAAGTAGTATTCTCATTGTGTTACCTTTCTTCTGATTAAGTTCTGGTAGAGGTCGAGATATTGCTTGGCAACGACTTCACCGGAATATTTTTCGGAAACTTCGTTTCGCATGTTTTCTTCCGATAGGGTGGCTCGGGCTTCGGTTATTCCCCATCGGATACCTTCCGCCAGACTGTCGGCGGAGAGGTAATCGGCTAAGAAACCATTCTCCTTGTGACGAATGATGTCGGCCTGTCCGCTATTGCCGAAAGACACGGGGACACAGCCGCAGGCCTGTGCCTCGATTAATGTCTGACCGAATGTTTCATAAAAAGATGCGGATACGATGACGTCTGCAGCGGAGTACAGCTGTGAGAGTTTGTCCGTATCACCTATTCGTCCAAAGTAGGTGTAGCTGACGGGGAGAGTGCTGAATAGTTTCTCCGGGTATTTGATTCTGCCGAATAAGGCCAGATGGAGTTTCTCTTGCGGGAATTCTTTCTTTTCAATCAATAGCCGGATTGCCTGAATCAGGTATTCCACTCCTTTGATAGGATCGTCGATACGGGCGGCTCCGAACAGAATGATATATTTGTCGGGCAGGGACAGTTCTTTGCGGGACAGTTCCTTGTCCATGATCCGGAAGTCGGCAAGTGAAAGCGTGTTGGGAATAACGGATATCGGCTTCTCTTTGAGCAAAGTGCTTTGCTGTACTTGTGAGGAGAGCCATTTGCTAACTGCAACGATATTCAGTCGATTGGTGGCATTGAACAGTTTCTGTTTCTTCTTGAATGTCCGGTGTGCCAGGTCGTTTTTGCCTGGGAAACGTAGGAAGGGACAGTTTCCGCATTCACTTTTGAACAGGCTGCAGGTATGGGCATGGTGGCAGATGGCTGTACATTCCCACATGTCGTGCAATGTCCAGACAATGGGCTTACCCGATTCGATGATTTCCCGTATGTTTCTCAGTGAAAGCATTCCCTGGTTTATCCAGTGGAGGTGTATGATATCAGCTTCCCGGAATACGGGTAGTTTGGTTACATTGAAGCCGGTGTTGGCTATGGATATGGTAAAGAGGTTTTTCCGGCTGAAGAGATTGTTTGTCCAGATAACCAGTCTTTCCCAAAGGAAAGTGCATTTCTTTTGCCAGTCTTTGCCTACAGGGATCACCTGTTCCGATTGGCTTTCCTTATGGAGGACGAGCATCTTCACGTCTGTTCCCGCTGTATAGAGCGACTCCATCAGGCGTCTGGCAGCAATGGCGGCTCCGCCTGTTTTCTCGGACGTATTGATTATAAGTACTCTCATGTTGCGGAATGTTTTGGCAAAAGTACAGCTTTTACCGCTTTATATCCACAAATTCGCGGTTTTTTTAGCCAATAAAGGCGAAAGTATCTATCTTTGCAGAGGAAGTTTTATTATCATTTGACAATGAATATGGGAGAAAAGGGTTTGAAATGGTTGGAACAGCTCTGGCAGTGCTTTCTCAGTATAGTGAAGATTCTGTTGCAGTCCAAGTGGGGTACACGTTTACCGTCTTCTTTCAGCAATCCGGATGAGTTGCTGATATTGGCTAACGGTCCTTCGCTGAACCGTACCGTAGAAGAATCCGCGGACTTCATACAAGGAAAAACTTTACTGGCTGTGAACTTTTGTGTAAGCTCACCTATGTTCGAGCGTCTCCGCCCTGAGCTTTATCTGATTGCCGATCCGTTGTTCTGGATTGTTCCTGAGAAGCGCGTGCAGCTTTTCAAGACAATGGCCGAGAAAACTACCTGGGACATGAATTTTTTTGTTCCTGCCCGTGCTCTGAAAGATAAAGAATGGCAACCCTTATTGGCCGGTAATCCTCATATCAAACTCTATATTTATAACACAACGCCCATTGAAGGCTTCCAGAGTTTCTGTAACTGGATTTTCCGTAAAGGATGGGGTGTTCCCCGTCCGCACAATGTGCTGATACCTTCTATTGCCATGGGGTTGCGTCTGCCATTCCGGAAGATTTATCTGGCAGGTGCCGATCACTCTTGGTTGCCGGAAATCACAGTAACAGATGATAACGTAGTATTGATGCACCAGAAGCACTTCTACGACCAGAACAAATCGCAGGCCGACACCGTGAAGCAGGAGAATCTGAATAGCGCACGACTTTATACGATTCTTTATCACATGCATGTAGCCTTCAAGTCTTACTTTATTCTCGAAGCCTACGCCCGCAAATTGGGTAAGGAAGTAATCAACGTTACCCCCGGTTCTTATATCGATGCTTTTAAACGGATGAAAATATGAAAGATGGAATAATTATTCAGGCACGTACCGGTTCCACCCGGTTGCACAATAAGATACTGCTCCCTTTCTATGGCGAACAGCGCATTATCGACATTCTGATAGCCAATATCAAACAGGCTTGTCCGGATAAGTGTATCATACTTGCCACGACCAACCGTCCGCAGGATGATGTACTTGCCGAAGTAGCCCATCAGGCAGGCATCCTCAGTTTTCGTGGTGATGAGGACAATGTGCTCGATCGCTTTATCCGTGCTGCCGAAGTCTTCGGCGTGGATCGTTTTATCCGTGTTTGTTCGGATAATCCTTTTCTGCGTCCCGAAACTTTCAATACTTTCTTTGCCGAACATGCTTTTTGTCCGGCAGATTATATCGCCTATGGCTTTGCTGACGGGCGTCCTACTATTAAATCTCACTTGGGTTTATATTCCGAGCTGACAACGATCAATGCTCTGCGTCGTGCGGCAGTTTCCACACAAGAGAAACTCCACATCGAGCATGTCACCATCTATCTTTATACACATCCTGAAAAGTTCAAGGTGCGTCTGCTTCCTTTGCCTGCCGAGTTGGAGGGCCGTTTCGATCTTCGTTTCACCCTCGATACGATGGAAGACTTTACCCTGCTACAAGAGCTTTATGCTACTTTCTATGAAAAGACTGATCGTAGTGTTCATGCCCTGTTGCAACTGGTGCAATCGCATCCCGAATATCGTGCCAAGATGCTGGAGAATATTGCAAGAAATGAAAAATAGGAAATTAATTATGAATAGTGAGTGATGAATATCTTCCGCTACGCTCACAATCCATAATCCATAATTCATAATTCATAATTCATAATTCATAATTTCATGAGTACTTATATAATAGGAGAAATCGGACAGAACCATAACGGTTCCGTCGACATAGCCAAGTTGATCGTAGACCTGGTGTCCCGCCCTGTTCGTGAAGAAGTGTTCAATATAGAACTCCGTCCGATGGATGCGGTGAAACTGACCAAGCGTGATCTGAATGAGGAACTGACGGACTCGCAGATGAACCGTCCGTATGATTCTCCCCATTCTTTCGGACGCACCTATGGCGAGCATCGCGCTTTCCTGGAACTGACGGACGAAGAGCATCTGGAAATCTATAAGCATGCCAAGGCTTTAGGCCTCGATTTTGTGGAAACGCTTTGTTCCAAAGGCTGTCTCTCCTTGTTGAAGCTCTTCACTCCCGACCGCCTGAAAGTGGCAAGCCGTGACCTTACCAACTTGCCGTTGCTGGAAGTAATGGCCGAAACGAAGATACCTATTATCCTGTCTACCGGTATGGCAGGCAAGAAGGAACTGGATGATGCTTTGGAAGTTATCACTCGCTATCATGATAACATTTCTATCTTGCATTGTGTATCCCAGTATCCCACACAGCCCGATAATCTGAATTTAAAGACGATTTCTTATCTGAAACAGCATTATAGTCAATACTGTATTGGTTTTTCAGATCATACCATTGGCATTGCTGCCCCTATCGTTGCTGTAGGTATGGGTGCGGAGATCATCGAAAAGCATGTCACTATCGACCGTCGCATGAAAGGAACCGATCAGCAAGGTTCGCTCGGACCTGATGGTGTGAACCGCATGATACGTGATATCCGTATTGCCGAACGCTGGCTGGGAAAAGAAGAATTGTATATCGACTCCTCGGTGACTTCGGCGAAAGTGAAACTGGAACGTTCTATTGCAACGAATAAAACCTTGCATCCCGGAGACATTATTACTGAAGATGATATCCATTTGTTAAGTCCCGGTGATGGCTTTAAATGGGCCGAACGTGAGAAGGTAGTAGGGCATAAAGTATTGAAAGAAATTCCCCGTAATGAGATCATTTATCCGAGTTCTATCATTTAACTGTTATTGAATTATGTTGCCGAAATTAGTGATTACCGATATTGATGGTGTGTGGACCGATGGCGGAATGTATTATACTGCTGAGGGAGATGTTATGAAACGTTTTTCAGTGAAAGATGGTTGGGGGGTGATATTCCTGCATAAATTGGACATACCTGTTGCCATTATGACCGGAGAAAATTCACAAATCGTTCAGAAGCGTGCGGATAAGCTGAAGATCAGCCATTGCTATATAGGCGTGAAAGATAAAGTCGCTCAGGCCGAAGAAGTCTGCCGGGAACTGGGCATCACACTGGATGAGGTTGCCTTTATCGGTGATGATTTGAATGATTTGCCTTTACTGCGGAAAGTAGGCTTTAGTGCCTCTCCTTGCAATACTCCTGACTATGTGAAGCAGGAAGTAAAATACGTAACGGTTGCCTACGGTGGGCATGGCGCTTTCCGTGAGTTCGTAGAAAAGATATTGCAAGATAATGGAGCACTGCAGTCGGTTATTGCATCCTGCCTGGAGCGTTGAGTCGTACTTTGGAAGGACGAATAATTCCTAATCCGTAATCGCGAATAAAGAATAAGGGCAAGAAGAAACTTTTTAAGATACAGAGAACTCCTTTGTCTTTCTGAGGGAACAGTTCGTTCCTGTAATGGACACAAATCAATCCGGCCTTGATTATCTCATACAGGGTTCCTGTTTTCATGCATGCAATTACCTGGCGGTCCGGTTTAAATTTAAATTGAATTCGTTGATACAGACGAAAATACTCGCGGCTGATTTGACGCTTCGTGTGGTCGTGCAAAGCACATAATGCAGTATAATAACCATACAACTTATTCTTGTTTGCCTGTCTGCTCGTAAAGGTGCTTGCGTTTTCGTGCCTGCGCCAGTGTACAAGTACTTGGTTGATGTATTTTACATCTCCCATGCTGCTGCATAGTGTGTAAACGAGGCTGTCGTATGATACATTATATGTTTCGAACTGGTGGATAAGCGGAAGCACTTCCCGACGAAAAAGAATCTGATGCCCGTATGCTTTAGGGTTGACAAGTACACTAAGGGGATGCGGATGTTCTCCCCAATCCTTTTTGTGCAGCAGTCCCATATTCGGATTCTTTTGATTAAACAATACCGAATTGTGAAAGATAAGCGTGGAATCTCCGATCTCTCTGATCAGGATTTCTATTTTGTTCGTTTCCCATATATCATCCTGATCGGCACTGGCTATATAGTATCCATTTGCCTTTTGGTAGGCTGACAGGAAATTCTGATTATATCCCAGTCGCCTTGAATTCTGGAACAAATGAATGATGCCAGGGTATCTTTCCTGATAATCATGAATGATTTCAAGGGTGTTATCAGTAGATAAGTCATCCTGGATAATGATTTCTATGGGAGAGTAGGTTTGGTTTAGGAGAGACATTAATTGCTCTTTTAAATATCTCTCTCCATTGTAAGTGCACATTACAATGGAAACAGTTTTATTTGTCATTTTTGCGTGTCTTTAAGAATGCTTAATTGCCTTGATAATTTCTTCTTTTTCCGGTGTGGAGAATGTACAGGGGTAGCTTTGCATACCTCGTACCGCTTTCAATCCTTTCTGATTATATCTCCAGTTAGCCAGCCTGTTTACCCAACGTAACAGGGGATGTTTATGAGTGAACTCCATAATCTTCCTTTTGCCGGAGATTTCGGCAGTGTCTTTAGGCATGTCGCTGATACTGCAAATAAAGGAGAAAGCATTTTCAAGCGTGTCACCTTCCCGGGCTGCCAGTAATTCTGATAACGACAGAAGGAAACCTTGATATTCCTCCCGATATTTATGAGAAGTTTTGATAACTGAAACAGGTACGGTGGTTTCGGCTGCGGAACCTGTAATATGCTCGCGGGCACTGTAGAAGTAGGGCAGTGTGGCATATTTGCCGAAGATGAGCGCAGCGTGGTTAAAGAACTCTTCCGCCAGAAAAAGGTTACGGAAACGCAGGCTTCCATCCGGGTTGAAACAAGCTGCATACATCCTTTGAAAAGCCCGTGTCCGGATGACGGAGTAGAGCAATGAGGCATACATGTTTTTCTCTTGCAAAAGTCTTTCCCGGGGAGTCTCGCCCGTTACTTGTTTATCGAAGTAGCGGATATAGCGAGGGTAGAATGATATTTTCCCTTTACGGGGAGTGAAGGTCAGGTAATGTCCCTGTGCAGTGCTGTAATCAGGGTGTTCGTCCAGAAAGGCAGTCATCTGTGCAATGCCGGAAGGGACAGCGAAATCATCATCAGCGCAATAAAGCACATAGGGTGTACTAATCATGGGGAGCACCTCTTTCAGCTTCAGCAGGAAATGCAGTTTAGGGCGGTGCAGATAAGTGATGTCGGGGTACTTCTCCGCATCGGCAAACGGATGGTCGGATGAGTCGGGAACAAGAATCCTGATATCTGTGCGGCTATAGTAGTCGAGCAATCTGCGCAAGCGCTCGGGACGGTTGTGCGCAGGGATGATTACAGTTACATTTTGCAGTGTCATTATTGTATGGTTTTCTTTTTAAACAGATATTGAAGGCTTTCCCTGAATACGGTCGACTTCAGGCTCCACATCAGGAATATGTAGAGTGAGGCGGCTAAAGCGACTTTCACTAATAAGGAGAGATAGATATTCTTCACATAATCTGCCACCCAGTAAGTAAAAGTCATTACGGCTACAGATATAATGAGGTAGGGAGCTATATCCTTCAGTGTATTAAACAGGGAAATTCCGATATGTTTATGAGCAAAATAATGCCAGATAAGTAGCCAGAAGATATTGGCTGCTGTATAGACTATCAGCATGACATTCAGGCCGTACGGGTAACTACCCCATACGCATAATAGCTGGAAGATGCCCAGTGCGATGGTGTTCCACATGTATATGTTCGGTCGGCCGATACTGTTCATCAGGTTGGAATAAAGAGTTGAAATAGGCATGAAGGCTCCCCATACGCACAGTATCTGCATGACGGGTACACAGGGTAGCCATTTCTCTGTGATGCTTATTACAATCAGTTCCTGCGAAACAATGGCGAGCCCCAGCATAGCGGGGAAACTGACAAAGGCGGTGAAGCGCATCAGTTTGCGGAATATGTTTTGCAAACGCTGCGTATCTTCCGAGGCTTCTCTGAATACAGGTTGCCCTACGCTGTTTATCATTCCGAAAATGGTGGAATATCCCATTGTTGTCCACTTGCTTCCCTGTGAGTAGTAACCGGCTTGCTGGATGGTGTAGAAACGTCCCAGCAATGCGGAGAAGATATTGTTATTGATGTGAGTGAAGAGTGAGGTAAAGAGTAATTTACTGCTGAAAGGTAATAATTCCCGCAATGGGTGAAAGCGGAACGAAAAAGTAGGTCGCCAGGGAGAGGATATCCAAAGCAAGATGGTGTTGGTACTGACGTACACAACGGTTTGTACGGCAATTCCCCAGTATCCCCAGCCATGGTAGGCACAACTGACACCTGTAATACCCGAAATGAGGATGGCGGCTATCTGTATCTGACTACGCTCTTTTACCATGAGATTACGGAAAAAGTAAGCCGTGGGGGCAGTACCGAAACTTCCGATGAAGAAACTCAGAAATTGGAAACGGGCCAGCCGGGTAAGCTCGGGGGTATGGTAGAAGTCAGCGATAAAGGGGGCACAAAGAAAAAGTATGAGGTAAAGTGATGCACCGATACTGATGTTGAACCAGAATACGGAATTATAATCTTCATGCTTTACCTCCTTCTTATTGACAAGTGCCAGGATGAAGCCACTCTCCGAGAAAATTCCGGCCATGGCAGAGAAGATGGTCAATACGGCCACCATACCATAGTCTGTTGTAGATAACAACCGGGCAAGGAATATGCCGAAGACGAGGTTTAGCAGTTGCATGGCCCCGTTGCCTATTCCGCCCCAGAATAATCCTTTTGCTGTTTTCTCTTTGAGTGACGCTTCCATTAATTACTTCACTTCGCTACCGGGTTTCACTTCTTTCATGGTAGTAACCACGGAGAGTGAACCGTCAAAATTCTCGGCAGAAAGGATCATACCTTCACTGACGATACCTTTCAACTTACGCGGTGCAAGGTTGGCTATGAAGCATACTTGCTTGCCTACCAGCTCTTCCGGATTGTAATGTTGTGCAATACCGCTGACAATGGTACGGTTCTCCAATCCATCGGCAATCTTGAATTGCAGTAATTTATCGGCTTTAGGAACTTTCTGACATTCTAATACGGTACCTACGCGAATATCCAGTTTCATGAAGTCATCGAACTCAATGTTCGGGCGGATGGGGTTGGCTTTGTAGCTGGCTTCCTCATTGGCCTTCTTGGTATCGAGCAATTTCTGTACCTGTGCTTCGATAACGCTGTCCTCTATCTTTTCGAACAGTAGTTCAGGTGTCGCTAATTGGTGGCCGGCCGGCAATAGATCAGTGCTGCCCAGAGTAGCCCAGTCAAAACTGTCCATGTTCAGCATGTTACGCAATTTCTCGCTGCTGAACGGCAGGAACGGTTCGAATGCAATGGCCAGATTGGCAACCAGTTGCAGGGAGATATTCAAGATAGTGGCTACGCGGTCCATATCCGTCTTGGCAATCTTCCAGGGTTCGGTATCTGCCAGGTATTTGTTTCCGATGCGGGCCAGGTTCATGGCTTCCTTCTGTGCATCGCGGAACTTGAATACATCCAGTAACTTTTCTACTTCTGCTTTTACGTCAGAGAATTCTTTCAATGTTTCGCGGTCGTAATCCGTAAGTTCACCGGCAGCAGGCACTACACCATCGAAATACTTCTTGGTGAGTTGCAGGGCACGGTTCACGAAGTTACCATAAACTGCCACTAACTCATTGTTATTGCGTGCCTGGAAGTCTTTCCAGGTGAAGTCATTGTCTTTTGTCTCAGGTGCATTGGCAGTCAGTACATAGCGAAGCACATCTTGCTTGCCCGGGAAGTCTGCCAGATATTCGTGCAACCATACAGCCCAGTTGCGTGAAGTAGAAATCTTATCACCTTCCAGATTCAGGAATTCATTACTCGGTACATTGTCCGGTAAGATGAAACTGCCTTCTGCTTTCAGCATGGCAGGGAATACGATGCAGTGGAATACGATATTATCTTTACCGATAAAGTGGATCAGACGTGTTTCGGGGTCTTTCCACCAGGTTTCCCAACTGTCGGGCAATAATTCTTTCGTATTGCTGATGTAACCGATGGGGGCATCGAACCATACGTACAACACTTTTCCTTCTGCGCCTTCTACGGGTACCGGAATGCCCCAGTCGAGGTCACGGCTTACTGCACGCGGTTGCAAACCCATGTCAAGCCAGCTTTTGCACTGACCGTATACGTTGGGACGCCACTCTTTATGGTCTTCCAAAATCCATTGGCGCAACCAGCTTTCGTGTTGGTCAAGCGGCAGATACCAATGCTTTGTTTCACGCATTACAGGCTTACTTCCACTGATGGCACTTTTCGGATTAATCAGGTCTGTGGGGCTGAGGCTTGTACCGCACTTCTCGCATTGGTCGCCATAGGCACCTTCTGCATGGCAGTGGGGGCATTCGCCCGTAATATAGCGGTCGGCAAGGAAAGTTTTGGCTTCCTCGTCGTAATACTGCATACTGGTTTTCTCGATGAATTCACCTTTGTCATACAGCTTGCGGAAGAATTCCGAAGCAGTGTCGTGGTGAGTTTTTGAAGTCGTACGACTGTATACATCGAATGAAATGCCGAACTCTTTGAATGATTCTTTGATAAGTGTATGGTAACGGTCTACTATGTCCTGCGGCGTCACGCCTTCTTTCTTGGCGCGTATGGTGATGGGTACTCCGTGCTCGTCCGAACCTCCGATAAAGATTACATCTTCTTTTTTCAGTCTCAGATAGCGAACGTAGATATCAGCGGGTACATAAACTCCTGCCAGGTGTCCGATATGAATCGGTCCGTTAGCGTAGGGCAATGCCGACGTAACGGTAGTGCGTTTGAATTTCTTTTCCATTGTGATATATGTATCTCTTTTGTTATGAGCGCATTTTGGTGTGCAAAGATAGCAGTTTTCCACTCAAAGAAAAAGAGAAGACAATGAAATATCCAACTACATGTGGCAGAAATCTATATTTATTGGTGGCTTAATTGGAATAATATCAATATCGGATTACTGTCTTCGCTCCAGTTGCCGAACATCAGTTTTGTGTTCTCGCTCAATCCGTCTATCTTCAATGCAGTATTTACAGTTTCCTCGCTATAGTTAGAACTGCAAACTAAATAATTGTTTGCCACTCCACTGATAGTCAAATTTCCCAGCAGTTTGTTTTCTTCTGTCAGGTTTAGGCTGTGTATGTTACCTTCTGTTTTGGAAATCCAGAAGAATTGTGGGAGTGGGAAAGTGGATGAAGAACAAAAATATCCGTTCGCTGTTTCATAGAAGGCATTTATATCTTTGATGTGTTTCATATCAAGCATAAATGCTCGTGAATTTCCTTCCAGTGCTTTCAACTCTTCTTCCTTGAAATACTTATCCGAAAAAAGATTTGCCGTTAGGTCGATATTTTTATCATTTACGTTGTAAATCTCCGGTGTGAAACGTTGGTAAAAGTATACTTTGTCGCCGGAGCGATATAGATAGTGGGAAGAATGTCTGGGTATTCTTAGTTCATCCATTTCGGTCAATGCAGGTTTGAGCAAAGATTGTATTTTCTTGTCTTTCTTGGAGTATATAGCTAATTTATCTCGAATTTTGCCTTGATCATATATCTCTGATAGGACTATGTATTCTTTATCAATAATGGCGAATTCCATGAAATAACATTTCAGGTCAATCTCCTCATATTGTCTGAAATCATTTGCATCGTATTTGATAATCTTTTGGCGGGCATTGTCGGCTATATATATATTCCCTTCAGCATCCACGTCAAAGTCAATGGGTGCTATGTATTCTCCGGGACCCTCTCCGGTCCGGTTCAATACTTTGATAAACTTACCGTTTTCGTTGAAGATAAGAATTCCCATGTTGGCACTTTTATCGAAAATGTAGAAATGTTTATTCCGGTATAAAATTTTATCGATACTTCCTATTAATGAATTATCTGTTAACTCTAATGGAATATATTTAACCTCACATACTGGGTTAACGTCTGATGCTTGTACGGTATCCAGTTGGAAACTCATAATACTTGTGTGATCCTGTCTGGAGCTTGGCTGACAGGAAAAAAACAAGGTGCTTAAAAGAAGGAATAGAAGTTGTCTCATATTTTAAAAGTTTGGATTGAAAGAGTATTTTATTGCTCGTTTCAAATATAGAGTTTTTTTGTGTGATTAGCTCAATCATACAATTATTTCTTTAAAAAAGTAGCTATATTATACTTTCTTTCAAGTAAAGCATTACTATCTAAATTCCTTTACTAAAGAAGAACTTATAAAACTCATCGAAGGCTATTCCAAAAACTGGTTGGCTATGGATGGTGTATGGTTTCAATCGGTAGAACGAAAATATGGAATGGATGAGGCCATGCATCACGATAGGGAAGCATGGAGAGTTTTTAATTATTTTGCTTTTACATATCTGTTGATGTCCGCCAAAAGGCATTTGTCATGCAGGTATGCACACAAAAAAAACGTGCAAACCTTTGATAATTGGTTTACACGCTTTCGGTGAATATGTGGAGAAAAACTCCTATGTCTTTAAATCGAGATAAAGCAGTCTCGTATGCAAGGGCTCTTCTTCGGGAATATCATAAAAGGCTTTCTCGTCCTGTTCCGTCTTATGCAAGGGTTTGAAGCCGTTACGGTCTATATAGTATCGTCCGCATTGAGTGGCATCATCACACATTCATCGTATAGGGAAAACGCCCGCTTGTCCGTATTTATGATTTAAACTTGAATTGGCGTGATTTCTCCAATGCGACTTGCAAGCGGCGACGTGACTTTTCGCTAAGTTTCGGAGTTTTAAGCCGGGCATTCTTTTCTGCCTGTTCCACAAACTCGATGGCTGCCTGCCCTTCGAGTACCGGAATTGTTTTGATTGTTATTGCCATAATCTTGTATTTCTTTTGATGGCAAAGGTAGGTATATTCTCCTTATCTCCCAAACAATTACGTGTAAACCAATAGGTCAAAGAGCTCTTAGATTTATGTAGCTGTTAATTTAATATTGCATCTTGTCCAAAGAAAAAGCGTGAAAAGTGCAGTTTATCCATGCTCCATGCTATTACTATACATCCACTCACGGTGATTGCAACGGATATGATCATAAAAAGTATTCCGGTGGGTTCAAAGAATAAAAATGATAGGAACATCTTGCATAATATTGTGAAAAGAGGGGAGAAGAGAAATATGACAAGAGTATTTCTACCTATAAAATAAGAGCATTGGCTGATCCCCTTGGATAGATAACTGTGTGCATATAGTGATATAATGATAGCCAGATAAGTAATAGTGATACCTGCCAGTATCCCTCTGTTCAGATTGTCTGGAAAACAGCAGAGTAGTATCATGGGGACAAGGGCAAGAAGCGATGGCTGAAAGATACGGATAAATGGTAATTTGCTTTGTTTAATGATTACCCCTGCAAGGAAGTAAATGGCATTGGCAAACACCATAATTCCACCCCAGTATGATACTGCGAATAGACCAAGACCAAGTATTATTACCTGTGATATTATTTTCATGCGGGTATAGCGGAAAGCCAGGTAATATAGTAGACTACAGATAATAAGCGTGTGGAGATACCAGTAGGGGCCCAATGGCTTTATAAATATCTTATGCAATAAAATGCTTGAACTGATTTCCGGTACATTTTCTCTCACGGGTAAGATATGCGACATTAGTACGTAACCTGTTTCCATACACAGGTAGGGAATGAAAATCCATAATAGTTTTTTCATAAAGCTTCTGATATCTTTCTGTACATTAGTCAAATAACCGGAGATGATTAGGAAAGCGGGCATGTGGAACGTGTATACGATCTGTTTGATATAAGGATATTTATCTCCTATATATACCAGATGGAAAGCAACCATTAGAAGGATAAGAATGCTTTTCAGATAGTCTAATTCTTTAATGCGATGCTCCATAGATTGAGTTTTGTATGTTATTGCAAGAATAGCATCCCGATCTCATAAAGGTAATGATTCGTGATAGTTTAATAAGTCTCATATTTGTGTGTAATTTCGTTGCTAAGGCTTTCGTCTATGCAAAAATAGATAGCTTTTTATAAAAAACAGGATAATAATACTTCTTTATGATAATGTAACTATATTTTAAAATATATACAAGTATTATATAGAACTATCCTCCAATCATATCTGAACCGTACCTAAGCTATATCAGAACCGTACTTGCTCCGTACGTTCTCCAGCCAGAAGTACCTCTGAGTGGAGAAAGTACGGGGTTGGTACGGAGCAAGTATGTCTCAAGTATGTCCCGTGTCGCTTTTTGAGTTTGTTTTTGAAAAGAAAGGCGTTAAAAAAAGTTCCTTATTTGCTTTGCTCGATATTTATTCCGTGTTTTGTATGGCATAAAATATGTAACGTAAAGTGCGTAATACTATTTATAAAAATAGAGAAGATGAAACATACTGTTAAAGTCATCGCTTTTGATGCAGATGACACCCTTTGGAGTAACGAACCTTTTTTTCAAGAGGTAGAACGAAAATATACAGAATTACTGAGTGATTACGGTGGTGCAGAAGAAATTTCGGCAGAGTTGTTTAAGACAGAAATGGGGAACTTGGAATGTTTGGGTTATGGTGCCAAAGCATTCACCATTTCAATGGTTGAAACAGCTTTGCGGGTGAGTGGACAGAAGATTTCAGCAGAGAAGATACAGCAAATTATTCTTTTAGGTAAATCTCTGCTTCAGATGCCGATTGAATTGCTACCCGGTGTGGAAGAAACTCTGAAAGCCTTGAAAGAACAAGGGGACTATCGCCTGGTAGTGGCTACGAAAGGTGATTTGCTGGATCAGGAGCGTAAATTGCAACGTTCCGGACTGATGCCTTATTTTGATCATATTGAAATAATGTCTGATAAGACGGAGAAAGAATATACTCGCCTGCTGCAAGTCCTTCAGGTCGCTCCGGAAGAATTCCTGATGATCGGTAATTCTTTGAAATCCGATATTAAGCCGGTACTGGCTATCGGGGGATACGGAGTACACATTCCTTTTGAGGTGATGTGGCAGCATGAGGTGGTGGATACATTCAACCATCCCAGGCTGAAACAGATGAAAAATCCGACGGAATTGTTGGGTTGGCTTTAATAATACAGGTTAAATGTTTGCACCTATTTGCTTTATCCAATATTTATTCCGTATTTTGTGTTACGTAAAAAATGTAACGTAAAACATGTAATATTGCTTATGAAAGCTCAGAAGATACAACCCCGGAATCCTTTTTTAGTGTATGGTTATGCGAGTCCTCGTTATTTCTGTGATCGTGAAGCTGAGACACAACAGATGTTGTCAGCTTTGGAGAATGAACGAAACCTGACATTGATAGCACCTCGCCGTATGGGTAAGACGGGATTGATAAAAAATGTCTTCTATACCCTGCAAGAGCAGAAGCCGGAAGTTGCCTGTTTCTATATAGATATTTTTGCTACGCGCGATTTATCCTCTTTGGTTCGTTTGTTGGCAAAGACTGTATTAGGGCGACTTGATACACTCAGTGAGAGTGCTTTGCATAAACTTACCTCCTTTTTTCGTTCCTGTCGTCCGGTGATCAGTGCGGATGAGTTGACGGGAGTTCCTACAGTTACGTTAGACTTTGTTGCCGATAAGTCTGAACAGACATTGAAGGAAATCTTCGATTATATGGCTGCTTCCGGTAAGAATTGTTATCTGGCTATTGATGAGTTTCAGCAAATCACTTCTTATCCTGAGGAAGGCACGGAAGCGTTGCTTCGTTCTTATATCCAGTTTATCCCGAATGTCCGTTTCATCTTTGCAGGTAGCAGTCAGCATTTGATGCAGGAGATGTTTGTTTCCGCCAAGCGTCCTTTCTATCAGAGTACTCAATTGATGGTGCTTCGTGAGATTGATGAAGAGTCCTATTATCGGTTTGCAAGGAACTTTTTTGAGTTGCGGGGGCAAAAGTTGGATAAATCTGTATTTCATTGGATATATAGCCGCTTTGAGGGACATACTTGGTATATGCAGGCAATGCTGAATCGGTTGTATGAGCGAAATGAATCGGTTGTAGATGCCACTCAGGCAGAACAAGTGTTGATGGGACTCCTTGAAGAAAATACGCCTGTTTATCAGAATCTGATCATTATGTTGACAGACAATCAGCTGGCGCTGATGAAAGCTATCGCGCATGAAGGGAAAGTAACGGCACCCAATAGTGGTGAGTTTATTTTGGGGCATGGGCTGAAGACTCCGAGCAGTGTCAATGCAGCTTTGAAATCGTTGGTGGAGAAAGAGCTTGTTTATAAATCTGCTGACGGATATATGGTTTACGACCGTTTTATGGGGATGTGGCTGTTGCGGAACTGACGAGCCGGTCTAATATTTACGGTCTACGTGATACTCTACTCGGTAGATATGATCGAAATGCTCCGTCCATTCGTTCGGAGCAATGCCGATCTGCAGGCCGTAAAAGCGAGTACCTTTTTCACGGTGTACTCTCATTTGTTCTAATAATTCCGACTTACATTCCGGGATGCGATAATCGCTGATAAGTAAGACATCTGCATTCATATAGCGGTTTTCGTCAAGCATTCTGAAAGTGTCTTTCAGCATTTGGGTGGCATCTGTGTCGCCACTAAAAGGATGGCTGAAGAATTCCATTAGTTTCAATCGGTCGCGTCGTATATCAATGGTTTTGGTAGACACGGAGAATGAAATCAGAAAACATTCCCTGTTTTGAAGTTCTGCAATCTCTATGAGCTTTATCAGTAGGGAGTTAGCCATCTTCTCCGGTTTTCCGGTCATGCTGCCCGAGGTGTCGAGGCATACAATCATAGGGCCTTTCAGGACTGCCGGTTTTACTTCCAGACGTCTGGAGGGTTGCATGATTTCCGATTTGTAACGGAAGGTTTGCAGCTTCTGTGTGAAGTATTTCAGCATAAAGACATCTTGCAGCTCATTGTCTGCATAGTATAGCAGTTCCGAGGGGAGCAGGGCATTCAGGTCATTGCCGATGGTGACACCCAGAATGTCACTCTTTTGAGAGTGAGCCAGTTTATAGGCACTACCTTCCGTCACATATACTTGTTTGCTACCCTCATCGTCGGCTATTCGCCCCATACGGTTGGCTACTTTCAGCAGTTCGGGATATTCCTTTTGCAGTTTTACAATCTTCCGGATATTCTCAAAATCTATGGTATTCCATAGCCCGTTCATCATGCTCCATGCCTGATAGAACTCTTCTTTATCCACTTGGTGCTCTTCCAAATATTCCGGTATCTTATCCAGGCTGGTTTTTAGTTTCTTTTCCAGAAAGTCCTTCTTGATATCCAGGTTTTTCTCTTTCTGCTCCTGTTGTTTTTGATGAAAAGAATCTTCCCAGTCTTTCAGCATCTTCTCCCAGACGGTAGAGTCATGCTGCTTGTCTTTGTCCCCGAACATGTGTTCGTAGAACGGTTCGTCGAAAGCATTTTCTTTATAATCGTCTTTGATCTTTCTCAATAAAGCTTGCCAACCGTCCCGCTTCTCCTTAATCCAGTTCAAGGCACTTTCCATTTCTCCAAGTTCGGATTGAGATCTTTGCATCTGAAACTTTTCCTGTTCAAGAAACTGCCAGACAAACTGCGTGGTGATGTCATAGAATATGCGTGCACGGACCTCATCGCCTAACACCAGAACTCTGATGGAAGGATTGTTCATGATGTCCAGTAGATAGAGCAACAAGGGATCTTCCGTTTCGCCGTATAGAGTCTTGGCGCATTCTCCTGTCTGCACAAATTTCTCGACTACCTTTGTATAGAAGTGGATGTCATACTTCTTTTTGGTTAGCCCCGCCATATTGCTGCAAATTGAATTGTAACTTTTCCTCTTCGATCTCTACATTCCGCAGTCTCTTTAATACTTCGTCTGAGTAGCGGGTGATTAACTCTTTATCAGCCGGTGTGACGAACAGATTGTCCGTACATAAGGAACTGGTAAGGGTTGATAGTTGCTGGAAGAGTTGATTCAACTCGTTCCGGTAATTGCGGGGAGTAATCTGAGGCAATTTGTCGAACAGGCTTTGAGAGGATTTGCCGGATGCAGGGAGTGTTTTTTCTCCTTTTTTCCTTTGGCTCATCGGATATCGTACGCCGTCTATCAACAGGTATTCCGTTCCTTCCCTGTACAGGTTTACCCGTTGCTGGGAGGCAGATGATGAGGGCGTTCCGCCCGGGTAACAACGAATGATGGAACGTCCCGGGTTTAATGGGTCGGGATAGATGACAGCTTGTTTCGGCGCATTTTCTCTCTTCTGTTCTTTCAGAGCCAGATAGTCTACGGCAAAGATGTATGTATGTCCTGTTCCGTGTTCCTCTACATGATAATAGAAGTAGTCTGTAATTTCCAGTTCATTCCTGGGGGAACAGTTGTTCTTGAAGTCTTCCAAAGCTTGGCGTACACGGCTGATCCGAATGTCGCTTTTAATCGCTTCGGTGATTTCTTCCATTTTTTCCAGGCAGGAGGTGAATAGTTCCCGGATGACCAGTTGATGAATCGGCTCACATTCATCTGCTTCGTTCCACAAACAATGGTATAGGGGCAGCAAGTCTGATGAGTTGACCTCTGTGCGTCCGTTAATGAAAGCTGAGGCTTTCAGCAATTGCACAATGTTTTTCCAGCGGCGGTCGCTTATATATACGTTTCGGGCAGTGCCTTCATCATCCAGTGGAAGCCGTTTCAGTTGGCGGCGAACGTTAGTAATGTAGTGCAGAATCTCGGCAGATAGTGAAATCCGGTTGATCTGTCCGCGCCAGTCTGCATATTCTTCTTCACTGATTTGCAGTTCTGAGGGCACGTTTATTTCTTTATCGTTGTCATCGAGCAGCATGTTGTAAAAAGTCTGTTCGTCCTTTATACAGGTGCAGATGATACGCAGCAGGAACCGATCCCACAGAGCCTCGAGTCCTTCGCCGTGTGCAGGCAACTCGTTACTGGCGGCAATCAGAAGTTTTAGTGGTAGCTTAATTTCGCTATCGCCGTTCCGATAGATTTTCTCGTTGATGGCGGTGAGCAATGAATTTTGTATGGCAGGTCCCGCTTTCCATATCTCATCCAGAAACACTACGCTTGCCGTAGGCAGATACCCATCAATGGCACGTTCGTATTTATCAAACTCTTTCAGTCGGTTGATGCTGATAGGACCGAATATCTCGTCGGGAGTAGAAAAGCGTGACATCAGATATTCAAAAGCTTTTGCTCCCTTAAAGGCAGATTTTAGTCTACGCGCCACCATGGACTTAGCTACACCCGGAGGACCCAGCAAGAGAACACTTTCGCCTGCCAATGCTGCCAATAGTGACAAGCTGAGTTCAGTATCCTTCTCGTAAACCCCTTGGTTGATGGCGGTTAATATTTGTTGTATCCTGTTTCTGATGTCCATAATTCTTCTTGTTTACACTTCATTTTAGGTATGAAGCTTCAAAGATATGAAATCTTTATACGGAATACTGACAATTATTTTGAATTATTGCAGATAAAAAGTTATCTTTGGTGCAGTATTCCCAAAAGAACAGCATTTTACAAAAAGGATATCTAATTTAAGAATGAACATGAGAAATGCTATGAAAATGAAGGAAGAGAAGAAACGATGGTTACATTTCTATAACCGGATATTGTCCGGAGTATTGGTCTTACTCGGTTTTAATGCATGTGACGGGACGGGGGCTGATGAATATGGAACACCTTATTGCCGTTTTGAGATTAAAGGTAAGGTACTCGATGAACTACGCGAACCTGTAAAGGATGCAAGGGTTATCGTAAAGGAACTTACGTCGGATGGAGAACCGATGGGAGCTTATTACACTGATACTCTGTATACTCAAGAGAATGGAGAGTTTCGATTCTTAAATGAGCAGGCAGGTGGCTATGGTAAATACCGCTTAGTGTGTGAAGATTCACCGGGTATTTATAAAGCAGACTCAACTGACATAAAAATGGAACCGACAGGTGGCAAAGGCTGGTATCAAGGCAGTGACACTAAAGAAGTAGATTTTGTACTGAAGAAAAAGAATGAATAATCTTTCATTACGTAAACAGCTTGCTCTGGAAATAAACCGGAAAATCTGGAATAACCTGAAAGAACTGCACCCTCTGAAGCAGCTCTTCTGGGAGTGTACTTTGCGCTGTAATCTCCACTGCAAGCATTGCGGAAGTGACTGTAAACGAATGGCGGCAGTGGAAGATATGCCTGCTGAAGATTTTTTGCGTACTATCGATTCCATTACTCCTTATGTAAATCCCAATAAAGTAAGTATCATCATCACTGGTGGAGAACCCCTGATGCGGGAAGACCTGGAAAAAGTCGGGCTGGCCCTCTACCGTCGTGGTTATCCGTGGGGCATGGTCTCCAATGGACTTTATCTGACAAAGGAACGCTTGCAACGTCTCATGGCTGCCGGATTGCATTCCATAACTATCAGTCTGGATGGTTTTGCCGAAGATCATAATTGGTTGCGGGGACATCCTGAGAGCCATCATAATGCTTTGGAAGCCATAAAGATGCTGGTACATGAACCGGAGCTGACCTGGGATGTGGTGACCTGCGTTAACCGACGTAACTACCCTTATCTGGACGAATTAAAAACATCTCTTTATAAAATAGGCGTTCGCCAATGGCGGATGTTTACTATCTTTCCGGTTGGCCGTGCTGCTTCGCATCCTGAGTTCCAGCTGACAGATGAAGAATTTACCGGACTTATGAACTTCATTAAAGAAATCCGTAAGGAGGGAAAGATACATTTGAGTTATGGCTGCGAAGGCTTTCTCGGCAAGTACGAAGGAGAAGTACGCGATAGCTTCTTTGCTTGTAATGCCGGTGTTACTGTCGGTTCTATCCTGATAGACGGTTCTATCTCTGCTTGTCCCAGTATCCGGAGTGATTTTCATCAAGGGAATATCTATCGGGACAATTTTATGCAGGTATGGGAAGAACGCTTCCAGCCATTCCGTAACCGCGATTGGATGAAAAAAGATGCTTGTGGCGATTGTTCCTTCTTCCGTTATTGCGAGGGTAACGGGATGCATCTTCGTGATGAAAACGGTAATCTCCTGTTTTGTCATTCAAAGAGATTAGTTCCTTGATTTATTTTAGTAACGCTTAAAAAATAGTTTGGTACATCAATGATAATTTATCTCCCATTTTATTATCGGCTATTACTAAATTATTTTTCTCCTATTGGGAAAAAATAAATCAGTCTATTCTTCCTCTTCGTATTTCTTTTGTTTTCCGATTGCAGGATTGCATAAAAGGTGTATATTTGTGACATCGTATCCTGAACTTAAAGTGAATAAACTATGATAACAAACCAATTGCTTCGTCCTGCCAGTATTGTAGTGGTGGGAGCATCCAATAATGTGCACAAGCCGGGAGGCGCCATCTTGCGTAATCTTATTAACGGTGGCTATACCGGAGAACTCCGTGCCGTAAACCCCAAAGAGACAGAAGTACAAGGTGTAACAGCTTATGCCGATGTGAAGGATATTCCCGATACGGATATGGCTATACTTGCCATTCCGGCACAGATGTGTCCGGATACTGCGGAGGTGCTTGCTGCTGAAAAGCAGGTACGTGCGTTTGTCATCCTTTCCGCCGGGTTTGGTGAGGAGACACATGAGGGTGCGTTGCTGGAAGACCGTATTCTGGAAACGGTGAATAAGTATGGAGCTTCCCTGATAGGGCCGAATTGCATTGGACTGATGAATACCTGGCATCATAGTGTGTTCAGCCAACCCATCCCGCAACTGCATCCACAAGGAGTCGATTTGATATCCAGTTCCGGTGCGACCGCCGTTTTCATTCTGGAGAGTGCCGTAACGAAAGGTTTGCAGTTCAACTCCGTCTGGTCTGTGGGAAATGCGAAGCAGATAGGTGTGGAAGACGTATTGCAGTATATGGACGAGAACTTCCAGCCGGACAAAGATTCTAAAATCAAATTACTCTATATCGAAAGTATCGGTGACCCCGACCGCCTGTTGTTCCATGCTTCTTCTTTAATTAAGAAAGGTTGTAAGATTGCTGCCATTAAGGCTGGCAGTAGTGAGAGCGGGAGCCGTGCGGCATCTTCGCATACAGGAGCCATTGCCAGTTCGGACTCGGCAGTGGAAGCTCTGTTCCGTAAAGCCGGTATTGTACGTTGCTACTCACGCGAAGAGTTGACTACAGTAGGATGTATCTTTACCCTTCCGGAATTGAAAGGGAAGAACTTCGCTATCATTACTCATGCCGGAGGTCCGGGCGTTATGCTGACTGATGCATTGAGTAAAGGCGGACTGAATGTCCCTAAACTGGAAGGCCCGGTTGTAGATGAACTGAAAGGAAAACTCTTTCCCGGTGCGGCTGTAGGAAATCCGATTGATATCCTGGCTACGGGAACTCCCGATCATCTCCGGCTCTGTCTGGAATACTGCGAAGAGAAATTCGATACGATAGATGCCGTTCTGGCTATTTTCGGTACGCCGGGACTGGTTACCATGTTCGAGATGTACGATGTGCTGCATGAGAAAATGCAGAGTTGCAGTAAACCTATCTTCCCCATTCTCCCTTCTATCAATACCGCCGGAGCAGAAGTTGCCGCTTTTCTTGCTAAAGGTCATGTGAACTTTGCTGATGAAGTGACGCTGGGCACAGCCTTGTCACGTATCATGAATGCTCCCCGCCCTGCTACCAATGAGATCGAACTCTTTGGTGTGGATGTGCCGCGTATTCGCCGTATTATAGATTCTATTCCCGAAGACGGATATATCCAGCCGCATTATGTACAGGCGTTGCTTCATGCTGCCGGTATTCCTATCGTTGAAGAATTTGTGTCTTCTAATAAAGACGAAGTACTGGCCTTTGCCCGTCGTACAGGTTTCCCCGTGGTGGCAAAGGTTGTGGGGCCTGTTCATAAATCCGACGTCGGTGGCGTAGTGCTTAATATAAAAGGAGAACAGCATCTGGCGTTTGAATTTGAACGTATGATGCAAATTCCCGAAGTGACGGGGATACTGGTACAACCTATGCTGGCAGGTACGGAACTTTTTGTAGGTGCCAAGTATGAAGCTAAATTCGGTCATGTGGTGCTTTGCGGTTTGGGTGGCATCTTTGTGGAAGTGCTGAAAGACGTTTCTTCCGGTTTGGCACCACTTTCGTACGAGGAGGCTTATTCGATGATCCATTCTCTCCGCGCTTACAAGATTATCAAGGGAACGCGCGGACAGAAAGGGGTGAATGAAGATAAGTTTGCTGAGATTATCGTACGCCTCTCCACTTTGCTACGCTTTGCTACAGAGATTAAAGAAATGGATATTAATCCGCTTTTGGCTACGGAGAAACATGTGATTGCAGTGGATGCCCGTATCCGGATAGAAAAGAAGTAGCTTGTCACTTGTAATTCGTAATTTGTAACTTACATGAAGCGACATATCCTGATATTCCTCATTTGTCTGATGCAGCTTCCACCGCTTTTTTCGGAAAGCATGGATCGCTTTTTCAGCCAGTACAACTTTAAGTTTATTACTGAAACTGCAGGGTTACCCTATAGTTTTGTGAGTGATATCTTCAAGGACTCCGAAGGATATGTATGGGTTGCTACGCATTACGGAATAGGTCGCTATGACGGTTATCAATTCCTGAACTATGGCACTCAAACGGAACCGATATGTCTCAAGAACGACTTTGTTCATAAGGTCTGTGAGGACAACTTTCGGCGCCTTTGGATAGCCTCCGAGGGTGGCATCGACATTCTCAACCTGGATACTTATGCTTTGGTGGAGTTACCTGTTCCATCAGACAGCCCGCTACGAAGGTTGATGAATGAAAACGTAAGTACGGTTTACAAGGACAAGCAAGGTGATGTCTGGGTTTCTGCTAACAAGGATTTGTGGTGTATAGAACTGGATACTGAAGGAGCTATAAAGAATTACTATCATTTGGAGAGTGAGTGTGCTTCTCCGGTGCATGCTGTCACCGATCTGGGTTGGACAGTTTGTGCAGGTATTGACAATGAAGTGTGCCACATCACGAAGCATGAAGGACATCTTCTGAAAGTGGAGAAACTGTCTGACAGCCTGGTTTCTTTCAGTGAAGATTGGCGGATCTCCTGTATGCAGGTAGACGGCGATTTGTTGTGGATTGGCTCTAACCGTGGCTTATTCAAATACCACCATACCGGGCAAAGTCTGAAACGTTATCGTTACTCCACCCACCGCCCCGGGATGCTGAGCCAGGCTTATATAACGGATATCAAACTGACGGAACGGGGACACCTGATTGTATCCACCCTTAACGGACTGAATGTCTATGATAAAGACACGGATACTTTCTCGTTCATTCGTCAGACCAGTGAACGAGTGGGAGTTACCATCAACTGCAATGCCATCAACTGTCTGTTTACCGATGGTGAGACCATTTGGCTGGGTACTGAAACCGGTGGCATCAACCTGCTTTCTCCGAAGCGGCTTCAGACAAAACTGTGGACGTGTGGGAGTGCGGATACCGAAAACGATGCCCCTACGCCTGTGAATGCGGTGGATGAAGACAAAGACGGAAATCTTTGGGTTGCCCTGGTAGAGCGCGGTTTGTTGAAGTGGAATGAAGATAGTAAATCTTGCGTCCACCACCTCTTTTCTCCTAATGACATAACCTCTGTCAGCAACAATACCTTGATGGGTATCCTGATAGACTCCGATAACCGCCTGTGGGCATATACTTGGGGTGTGGGGATTAATGGGATCGACCTGAATATCCCCAATAACCGTACCTTCAAACGCTATACCCGCGAGAATATTCCTGAATTGGAAGGCGATTTTATCAACAGTGCCTGTGAAGATGTGATTAACCATGGAATATGGTTCGGTTCCACGCGCGGAGTACACTTCTACGACAAGCGGAAGGATACTTTCGTTCGTGTACTGTTCGATCAGTCTGATAATGAGTTTGAGGCCATCTATGCTTTACTGATTGACAGTAAGAAACGCCTCTGGGTAGGTACTACACAAGGTGTCTTTATCGTGGACCTTGCTTCTTTTGCCAAGTCGAATAAACGTTTTGATTATAAGTATCTCAAGTATAAACTGGATAATCCGCAGTCCACTCAACTGGAAAAGATCAACAGTATTCTGGAAGACAAAAACGGTACCATCTGGCTGGGTGGTAACGGAAGCGGCTTGTATCAGTTGACGAGTGACAAGAATAATCATTTTGTATTCAGAAACTATACGACGCGCCACGGGCTGCCTAATAATACCATTATCGGCATGGCGGAAGACGGACAGGGAAACTTGTGGCTGACTACGAACGATGGAGTATCCCGGTTGAATATCCAGTCAATGACATTCAGCAACTATACGCAGGCCGATGGATTGCCTGCTACCCAGTTTTATTGGAATGGTATCCATTACTCGGAAAGGCATGATTTTATTTATATGGCAACCATAGACGGACTGGTTATTATCCACCCTGACGATGAGGCTTCACAGCCTGCGGATTCGCATGTGAAACTTTCTTCCCTGGCCATTGGTGGAAATATGATTTATCCTTCCAGTGGTGATTATCTGAAAAAAAATATCACTCTTGCTTCTGGTATTTTTCTGCATGAACGGGAGAACCGTTTCTCCATAGGTTTTACTACGCAGAATTATGGAAACAGTAGCCGTATCCGTTTTGCTTATCGTCTGCAGGGGTACGAGGAGGAATGGAACGAAACTCAGCCGGGTGATGGCATGGCCCGGTATACGGCTGTTCCGCCGGGAAACTATACATTGCAGGTTCGTGCAACGGATGAGCTGGGACGTTGGTCGGAAGAAACGACCGAAATAAAAGTCGGAATCACGCCTTATTTTTATAAGTCCGGTTGGTTCTACCTGCTTCTTGCCATAGCCATTTGCTTTGCTATCTATTTATTTTATAAGCGCAAGACCCGGAGCTATCGTGAACAGAAAGCACGACTGGAAAAGGAAGTGGAACTGCGTACGCAGGAACTGGCTGTCCAAAACAAGCAATTGGAGACCATGGCCCAACACGTGAAAGAGATTACGGAAGAGAAGATTGCCTTCTTTACAAATATCACGCATGAGTTCCGCACTCCGGTTACATTGATTCACGGTCCCATTGAGCATGCCCTGAAGGAGACACAGGACGAGGCGGTGAAGGCACAGTTACAGATAGCTGAACGGAATTCACGGTATCTGCTCTCCCTAGTCAATGAACTGATGGACTTCCGAAAACTGGACATCGATAAAGTGGTGTTGGATAAGCGCTCCTCGAATTTTGTCGAGTTCTTATCTGAGTTGCTGATACCTTTCAGGGTTTTTGCAAAGGAGAGGCAGATTGATATATGCACTTATTTCCGATTGGAGAATCCTTTCCTGATGATTGATCCCGGATATATGCGTAAGGTGCTGGTTAATCTGGTTTCGAATGCCATTAAGTTTACGCCCGATGGTGGCCGCATTGATATATTTGTGGCATCCATTAAGGGTGCAGGCGGAGAGAAGTTGCTCTATATGAATGTATGTGATACGGGACACGGTATTGTGACAGAAGACATGGAGAAGATTTTCGACCGTTTCTATCAATCTAAGAAGAGTACGAAATATCCGGTTTACGGGCAGAGTGGTACGGGTATCGGTCTTTTCCTGTGTAAACGGATTGTATACCTGCATGGGGGAGAGATTTTTGCCCGTAATAATCCCGGGCGAGGGGCTTCGTTCCGTATGTTGATGCCGTTGGTTCCCGGTGAACAAGTGGAGACAAAAGGAAAAATAGTGGAAGATCCCGGTACTGTATACCTGCCGGATACCTTACAGCCGGAGGATACGCAGAAGAAAGAGACTATCTTGATTGTGGAAGATAATAAGGATATGCGCTCGTATATCCGTACGTTGCTTGTGGGCGATTACCGTTTGTTTGAGGCAGGCGACGGGCAGGAAGCTCTTGAAATAGTTCAGAAGCATACGATAGATTTAATAGTTAGCGACCTGATGATGCCTGTGATGGATGGTATGGAGTTGTCCCGCCGCATCAAGGAGAATCTGGCCACTTCGCATATTCCGTTCCTTATGCTTACGGCACTTCGCTCGGATGTGCAGGAAAAGAGGAGCTTCGAAATAGGCGTGGACGAGTATCTCTGTAAGCCTTTCGATGAAGAAGTGCTCCGGCTTCGTATTCGCAATATCCTGAATTTACGGAGGAAATATAAGAAGATGTTCTCATCCAGCAGCAATGTGGAAGAGCTGCATGTAAAGGAAGAGTCGCGGGACAAGACATTCATTACGAATGCCGTCAACCTGATGAAGGAGCACTATGCCGATGCGGAATATAACCTGGAACGTTTTGTGCGTGATATGGGATATAGCAAGACGCTCGTCAACAAGAAAATGCAGGACCTCACAGGGCAACCTATCGGACAGTTTATGAAGAATTACCGTCTGAACGTGGCGCAACGGATGATACAGGAAGGACCTGGAGACATCAATGTTTCGGAGATAGCATACGCTGTAGGTTTTAATGACCCGAAGTACTTCACTAAGTGCTTCAAAGAGTTCTTCGGGTATTTACCGAGTTCGAAACTGGGAAAGAAGGGGTAAGGTAGCTCGTTTACTATATTCGTCCCAAACTTTTCTATTTTCTCCTTATATAATAAAATAAACGCCTATTTTTGCACATCACCCAGAAGTAATGAATACCATGAAAACCAAACTCTATTTAGTCATTTTGTTAGTAGTAGGCTTGTCTACTTATTTATCTGCTAACCCTGTTAATGGTCTGCTTGAAAGAATTGATAAGGGAGCATCTAAGAAATTTGTTATTGAACTCAATAAAGGTGCGGACGACTTTTTTGAACTGGATCAGAAAGGTAGTAAAGTTGTTGTCCGTGGTAACAACTACGTGAATATAGCGACAGGTATCAATTGGCATCTGAAATATTATGCCGGTATCCAGCTATCATGGAACGGCATGCAGGCATCGCTCCCCGTGGTACTTCCTCCCGTTACTCAGAAGGAGCGTCACGAAACATCCCTCTCACTTCGTTATGATTTCAACTATTGCACCTACTCTTATACGATGGCTTTCTGGGATTGGGAGCGCTGGGAGAAAGAAATAGACTGGATGGCTCTGCATGGCATCAATCTTCCTTTGGCCGCCGTAGGGCAGGAGTGTATCTGGTTCAATATGCTCCAAAAACTGGGATATTCCAAAGAAGAAATAAACAGCTTTATAGCCGGCCCCGCCTTCCTGGCTTGGTGGGCCATGAATAATCTGGAAGGATGGGGCGGCCCCAATCCGGACTCTTGGTATGCACAGCAGGAAGCTCTGCAGAAGAAAATATTGAAGCGCATGCGTGAGTATGGCATTAAACCTGTATTTCCGGGATATTCCGGAATGGTTCCGCATGATGCTGACGAGAAGTTGGGACTGAACCTGACCAAGTCCGATCTGTGGAATGGCTTTACCCGTCCGGCTTTCTTGCAGCCCACTGATGCTCGTTTTGCCGAGATAGCCGATTTGTATTACCGGGAGCAGGAGAAGCTTTTCGGCAAGGCCGATTATTACTCTATGGACCCCTTTCACGAAGCAGAAAATGCCGCTTCGGTAGATTTCGATGCAGCCGGAAAGGCCATCATGACGGCTATGAAGAAAGTGAATCCGAAAGCCACCTGGGTAGTACAGGGTTGGACGGAGAATCCTCGCCCTGAAATGATAAAGAATATGCAGAACGGAGATCTGCTGATACTGGACTTGTTCAGTGAATGTCGCCCTATGTGGGGAATCCCTTCCATTTGGAAGCGCGACAAAGGTTATGAGCAGCACGACTGGCTTTTCTGTATGTTGCTCAATTTCGGCGGCAATGTCGGTCTGCACGGTCGCATGGATCAGTTGCTCAACAACTTCTATCTGACAAAGAACAACCCGTTGGCAACTCATCTGAAAGGTATCGGTCTCACCATGGAAGGCTCAGAGAATAACGCCATGATGTTCGAACTGATGTGCGAACTGCCTTGGCGTCCGGAGAAATTCACGAAAGAGGAATGGCTGAAAGATTATCTCTTTGCCCGTTATGGTGTGCGCGACGAGAAGATAGAACAGGCATGGATTCTGCTTGCCAATACTATTTATAACTGCCCCTTCGGAAACAATCAGCAAGGCCCTCATGAATCTATCTTCTGTGGACGTCCTTCGATGAACAACTTCCAGGCATCGAGCTGGTCGAAGATGAAGAACTATTACGACCCTACTGTTACGGAAGAAACTGCCCGGCTGATGCTGGAGGTGGCCGATAAATATCGTGGTAATAATAACTTTGAATATGACTTAGTAGATATTGTCCGCCAGTCCCTTTCGGATAAAGGGCGCATTGTTTATAACCGTACCATTGCCGACTTCAAGAGCTTTGATAAACGCAGTTTTGCCCGTGACTCCCGGAAATTCCTGGATATACTGCTGTTGCAGGATAAATTGTTGGGTACACGCAGTGAGTTTCGTGTAGGTCGCTGGATAGAGCAGGCACGCAAGTTGGGCACTACTCCCGAAGAAAAAGACTTGTACGAATGGAATGCCCGTGTACAGATAACTACTTGGGGCAATCGTGTTTGTGCTGACGACGGCGGTCTGCGCGACTATGCCCATAAGGAATGGAACGGCATTCTGCGCGATTTTTACTATAAACGTTGGGCGGCTTATTGGCAAACCCTCCAAGACCAACTGGATGGTAAACCCGAAGTGAAATTGGATTATTATGCAATGGAAGAACCCTGGACATTGGCGAAGAATCCGTATGGTTCGACTTCCGAAGGAAACTGTGTGGATGTGGCAAAGGAAGCATTTGAGAAAGTGTTTGAGAATGAGTGATTAGTGATTAACACCCTACAGATGATGGAAAATATTCAACCCCCAATTTCCGGCTATCCGCAGAAGAAGCGACTCTTGTCTCTCGACGTGTTACGTGGAATTACTGTTGTCGGAATGATTCTCGTCAATAATTCCGGTGGAAAGCTATCCTACGACTCCTTGCAGCATTCTGCATGGAATGGGCTGACGCTTTGTGACCTGGTCTTTCCGTTCTTTTTGTTCATCATGGGCATTTCCACTTACATTGCTCTGAGCAAGTTTCATTTCCAGGCATCAGGCCCGGTGATCCGTAAGATACTGAAACGTACTCTTGTCATTCTGTGCATCGGCTGGGCCATTCATTGGTTTCACTTTATCTGTGAGGGCGATTTCTTTCCCCTTGCCCATCTCCGGCTTACGGGGGTGTTGCCACGTATCGCTTTATGTTATTGTGCCGTTTCTTTCGTAGCTCTGTATGTCAAGCCTAAGTATATCGGCTGGATGATCGGTTTCCTTATTATCGGATATGCCGTCTTGCTCGGCATTGGCAACGGATACACCCCTGATAGCACAAATATTCTGGCAATTATAGACCAGAATGTATTGGGTGCAGACCACCTTTATCATAAAAGTCCGATAGATCCGGAAGGACTTACCAGCACCCTTGCAGCTATTGCTCATACATTGATTGGCTTTTGTTGCGGGAGGATCATACTGGCTAAGGAAGCTTTGGAACAGAAAACCCTGAAACTGTTTGTGGCAGGCTTTATTCTGATGGCATGCGGTTTTGTGCTGACGGAGGCTTTGCCATTGAATAAGCGTATCTGGTCGCCTACCTTCGTATTGGTTACTTGCGGACTGGCTGCCATGCTTCAGGCTGTACTTATTTACTTCATCGATATGAAAGAGAAGAAGAACTGGTGCCGCTTTTTTGAGGTATTCGGAGTCAACCCTTTGTTTCTCTATGTACTCAGTGAGGTGGCGGCTATTGTTATCGGTGCCACCGGAAGCAAACCGATTGTTTACGAAGGGATACATTCATTGATAACCGATCCTTATCTGGCATCTGCCGTTTACGCTCTTGCTTTCACGTTGCTGATGGGAGCATGCGGCTATCCATTGTATAAAAAGAAAATCTATATAAAAATATAACATGAAACGGACGATCTATACATACTGCTCCCTATTATTAGTAACTGTCTTGCTGCCGGGTACCACTTCGTGCACCGGACGTTGTGGAATGGATGATGAGTCGCGGTTATCCTATATCGACACCCGCGTCGGCACTGCCCCCAGTGCCACCCATACAGCCGGATTGTTCGGCAAAGATACCGAAGAATACGGGCAAACTCTTCCAGCAGTACTCGAACCCAACGGAATGAACTTCTGGACTGCGCAGACGCGTGATACGGAACAAAAATGTATAGCTCCCTATTATTATGCAGATTCCCTGTTGCAAGGTTTCCGTAACTCCCATTGGATTGTGGGCGGATGTACGCAGGATTACGGTTCTATGACCCTGATGCCCCTCTTCGGTACATTACGTTGTCAGCCGGAAGCACGTTCCACTCGTTTCTCGCATGCCGAGGAAATGGCGACTCCCGCCTATTATAGGGTTTCTCTACCGGATGAGAATATCTTTGCTGAAATGACGGGCCGTTCGCGTTCCGCTATCTTTCGTTTCACCTACGGAAAAGCAGGAAAAGGTTATTTGGTGGTGAATCCCAACAGTGATGAAGGTCAGGGATACATCTGCATCGATACCCTCAACAATCAGATCTACGGATACAATCCCGTTCACCGCATTTATCAGGGCTGGGGAAAACCGGCAGGGTATAACGGACATTTCATCGTTCAGCTGCAAAAGAAGCTGACGGGGTACGGTGTGTTTAGGGGAGATTCCCTGTCTCTAGGTGTCATCCGGATAGGTGATGCGGCCCAGATAGGTGCTTATGTAGAATTTGATGTAGCTGAAGGCGAAGAAGTGCTGGTAAAAGCTGCTTCCTCCTTTACCGACCGGGACGGTGTTTTGCAAAACCTGAAGGCTGAAATCCCTCATTGGGATTTCGGTCAGACTTGCACAGATTTGAGACAGATCTGGGAAAAACACCTCTCTGCCATTGATGTAGAAACCGAACAGCTTGCGGACAAGGAAATGTTTTACGGTGCTTTCTATCGTGCCTCTTTCCTGCCGCATACATTCAATGATGTGGATGGGCGTTATCCCTCTTTTGCAAATGGAACCCCGATACGGAAACTTCCTGAAGGAGAAACGTATTATGAAGATTACAGCATGTGGGATACCTACCGTGCCCTGCATCCAATGATAAATCTGCTTTTCCCGACCAAGGGCGGAGATATGATGCAATCTCTGGTGCATAAATATGAGCAAGGCGGGTGGCTACCCATTTTCCCTTGCTGGAATAGCTATACCGCCGCTATGATAGGCGATCATTGTATCTCCGCCATCAGTGATGCCTACTGTAAGGGCATTCGTAATTTCGATGTGGATAAGGCTTATGAAGGAATGCGTAAGAATGCTTTTGAAGCTCCTTCCAACCCAGATGAATATAAAAACGGTATGGGGCGCCGTGCCCTGGCTTCTTATCTGGAATATGGATATATTCCTCTTGAAGACGGTGTACCCGATGCATTCCATACGAAAGAACAAGTGTCGCGTACTCTGGAATATGCTTATGATGACTTTGCCCTTGCACAGATGGCGAAAGCTCTGGGTAAGACAGATGATTACCGGGCATTGATACAGCGTGCTGCCAATTATCGCAATGTGATTGATTCCCGTACCGGATATGCCCAGGGACGTCATGCCGATGGTACTTTCCTGAATGATGCCAATGCTTTCAATTTCGCCCGTTTCATTACTGAGGGCGCTCCTTGCCATTATACCTGGTATGTGCCGCAAGATCCGTACGGGTTGATGGATTGTATGGGAGGCAAGGATAAATATGTAGCCAAACTGGATTCCATGTTCAGCGAACAGCGTTACTGGCATGGAAACGAGCCCTGTCATCAGGTTGCCTATATGTTCAATTATGCAGGCGAACCTTGGAAAACTCAACGTGCCGTCCGGCATATTATGAAAACGGAATATCTGAATGAACCGGGTGGACTTTCCGGTAATGACGATGCCGGACAGATGTCGGCCTGGTATATATTTGCCGCTATGGGGTTCTATCCGGTATGTCCCGGTACCCCGTATTATCTACTTGCCAGCCCCTCATTCCCCAGCTTTACGCTGAATCTTGAGAATGGAAATACATTCACCGTGAAAGCCCGTAATGCGTCGCAGAAGAATATTTATATTCAGTCGGCAACACTAAATGGAAAGCCTTATACACGGAATTATATTACCCATCAGGATATAGTGAACGGCGGTGTGATGGAGTTTATAATGGGGGATGAACCGAATAAAGAATGGGGAGCGGGAATAGAAGACTGTCCGCCGGAAGTTATGTAGTTTAATTTAAGAAAGATATACTTATTATGAGAGTAAAAGCATTCTTGTTTGCCCTATGCAGCATCTTGCTGTTAGGGGCGTGCGGCACTCCGAAGACTGGAGGAACTGTCTACAATATTATGGACTACGGAGCCAAAGGTGACGGCGTGACCGATGACGCCGCAGCTATACAAGCCGCTATCGACCAGTGTTCCAAGTCGGGTGGTGGAACGGTACTTGTTCCGGCGGGGCGTATTTTCATGTGCAGTCCTTTCCATCTTGCCTCGTTTGTAGAACTACACCTGGAACCTAATTCCTGTCTGCTTGCCAATCCCGATGAGGCTGCCTATTCATTGAGCGCTTTCCGCGATAACCGTGGTGAAGGTATGATGTGGATTTATGGTCAAGATCTGAAAGAGGTATCTATCACCGGAACAGGAACTATAGACGGAAACGGTGTCTCCTTTATGGGCAAAGAACTGGAAGATTCTTACGAGCTGAAACCGGTGACCGACTTTGATCCCCGTCCGCATGTGCTGACGCTTATCAATATAGAGAAGACAGTGATTCGTGATGTAACCATCCGCAATAGTGCCTATTGGACGGTTCATCTCATTGGTTGCAACGATGCCTCCATTGATGGCATCTCTATTCTGAACAATCTGAAGATACGCAATGGCGACGGCATCGATGTAGACCATTCCAAGAATGTGCGCATTGCCAATTGCCATATAGAATCAGGTGATGACTGTATCTGCCTGAAGAACCGCCGCGAGTTTGAGGAATACGGTTCGTGCGAAGACATTGTGGTGACCAATTGTACCATGGTCTCCCGTTCCTGTGCCATCAAGATCGGTTCAGAGAATATGGATAAGATTAATAACGTACTGTTCAATAACTGTATCATTAAGAATAGCAATCGCGGCATCGGTATTCAGAACCGGGATGAAGGAACGGTTACTAACGTAATTTTCTCTAATATGATTGTGGATTGCATGTTCTACTCGGATGTCTGGTGGGGGAAAGCGGAACCCATTTACGTGACTTCTTATCCGCGTGCCGTAGGTAATCATAAGGATGCCGGTTGGCGCTTTCCGAAGGGAGCTACCGAAGGACGTTGCGGAGAAGTGAGCCGTATTTATTTCACAAATATCAAGTGTACCAGCGAGAACGGTATTTTTGTAGGCGGGGATACACAAGACAAGGTGAACCATATCTACTTTGAAGACGTGGACCTGCTGTTGCAGAAACGTACTGCCTATGAGGGCGGCATTTATGATAAACGTCCGTGCGTAGGCGAAGGATTCATCCATGATAAGACGTATGGATTCTATATCGATACGGCATCTGATATCCTGATAGATGATTGTACTGTTACCTGGGGAGATATACGTCCCGATCAGGCAGCTGAAGGCATTGGACAGAAGGATGTTCGTAATCTGAAAATAAAGGAATAAAAGAGTGATAACTTAAATTCGTCACGAAGATGAGACAATGCATAATTTTTATATTGTATTTACTGTGTACTTTCACCGCCCGTTCCCAGTCCGTATTGACGCCGGAGCAGGCAGGAAGTATTTATTATGCTTATCCTGCCCCTCCATCTGTCCATACCCCTGCTCCGGCAGGATACGAGCCTTTCTATATCAGTCACTACGGTCGTCATGGCTCCCGTTGGATGACAGCGGATGAACGTTATACGGAAGTCATCTGTGTTTTTGATTCCCTTTATCAATGTTCTGGGCTTACTCCTCTTGGCATGGATGTCCGTCAGCGTCTGCACAAGGTTTGGGAAGATGCCCGCGGATGTAGTGGAAGTATTACTCCCCTTGGCGAACGTCAACATCGTGAGATAGCTGAACGCATGTATCACAATTTTCCGCAAGTATTCCGGGAAGATGCTTTCGTAGACGCCCGTTCGTCCACTTCTCTGCGTTGTGCTATGAGCATGAGCTATTTTACGGAACGCTTGAAAGAACTGAATCCTGCCTTGCATGTGGAGCGTAGGGCTTACCATCGGTATATGGATTATATAGCTTACACCTCTCCCGAAGGTGAGAAGTTTTCTTCAGAGAAAGCTTCATGGAGACGTGGGTTCAGGGAATTTGAAAAGAAGAATGTTCGTCCCGGACGCCTGATGGCTTCCCTGTTTGTGAAACCTGATGCGATAGCTGATCCAGATGCCATGATGCGCAGCCTCTATTGGATTGCTGCCGATATGCAGAATGTAGAGTTGGATTTGTCTTTCTATGATATCTTTGAATACGAGGAGTTGGTGGGTATTTGGAAGACGGTGAATGCTCGTATGTACGTGTGTAATGCTGCTGCTCCGCTCAATAGCGGTCTGATGCCTCGCTGTGCTGTGCCTTTGTTGCGCAATATTCTGGAAAGTGCGGATGTTGCTATAAAGAAAGGTACTCCTGCGGCAGATCTCCGTTTCGGGCATGATACCCACCTCATCCGTCTGCTTGCTTTGATGCAAATAGAAGGATGTAGCAATCAGGAGGCGGATATGGAAAAATTCCATCTTGCCTGGCAAGATTATCGAGTCTCTCCTATGGGAGCCAATCTGCAAATCATTTTCTATCGTGATAAGAAGAATGATATACTGGTGAAGCTGTTGCTGAATGAGAATGAAGTAACTTTACCGATAAAGAGTGAATTTGGTCCTTATTATTCATGGAATGTGGTGAAAGACTTCTTGGAAAAACGGACCGGAACAAATTAAAAATGAGCCGTGGGGGAATTGTTTTTTATAAATAGCAAATATCTATTAGCCGGGTTTGTCTTTTTTTTCTCTTGTCAAAGTTTCAACAGCAAGGATGAAAGCTTCAGCTCGAGGACGTAGTAAATCTACTAATGGGGCATCGCAATAGGCAAAATCGCTGTAGTCACTGCTGTGTCTTTTGTCAAAAAGTAAACCGAAAGTAGTACTGTGTTCTAAATTGAGGCGATTGTTACGAACAAAGTGCATAGAAAGTTGTGTTTTCACGCCATTGTGAGTACTAGCTTCTATTTGATAACTTAACAGAAGTGCGGTAGTAGCATAGTAACAAGCATAATATAAGCGATTAACAGCGGCATTGAAATATCCGCCGCTATATAGCAAATCTGCTTCTCCAAGGGTGCTGTGTGCACGTTCCAAACGGTAATCAACCATTGCGGCACGTGTTTCGGGATCAAGTTGCTGTTTCATAATGCTATACCTTCCCGAGTTACATTTATGGTAAATGGGCTGATAAGTTGTTCCCATACACGACGAAGAACGACAAGTGCATTAATAGCTACCCCGGTTTGGGCTTCCAATTCAGAGAGAGGGCGACGAAGTTCAAGTTCTCTTTCGGGAGTAAGTTCTTCCTGATCATCAAGTAAAATAAGTAGGTCAATGTCTGAATCGGGACGTGCGTCCCCACGAGCCTCCGAGCCATAGACAATGGTCTGGGCTGTAGGGGCAATATTCCGCATGGCTTCTGCGATGTGGTGGAGGATATCGGGACGTTTCATCTTTTGCTAAACTCCTTTCTGCTTTTAGTAACAGTACAAAGATAATAATTGTTTTTATAACAGCAATGTTCCGGATGGAAGAAAGCACTGCTTTCGATCAACAGATAGTTTTCTTTTTCTTTCCGGATTTACTATTGTAAATAAATAAGAATGTGTTAATCCCTCATTGACATACACTTATGTATTTTCTGAAAATTAATATCTAAAACTATTCGTTTTCTATATTAAAATATAATATATTTGCGAGTGGAAAAATAAATAAATTGTTTTCTGTTTGGAAATTAAAAGTGTGAAAATCATGGAAAAACAAGATCTTACTTCAGAATACAGAGCTCCTCCCTTATAAAGATATACTAAAGTTGTGAACAACAGCAGATATCAATCCTATGAAACACTAGTGTTTCACACGCAGAATACAAGTATTACATTTATGGAATGCAAGCCATACATACATAAGACACAAGCATCCATCATATATCAATCCATTAAAGTCAGAATCATGAACCAATTATCTTTAAAACCAACCCGCATTTGCAGAAAATGTCTCCAAGTGCTTCCCCTCAATGCCTTTTATATTAACAAAAACAGTCGGTATCCGGACTACTATTGCAAGAAATGCCGCGGAGAAAGCAATCGTATGGCACGTAAGAAACATGATCATCCACAGATCATGGACAAGCCTAAATGCTACCTGGTACTCACCCGGGTCGAAGACCGCGAACAACGGATAAAGCTTATCCGCCACGCCAAGCAAGTAGTGAGTGAAAGCATAGCACGCAAACAAAAAAGGCTCAGGGAGGCGATGAGCGATTGAATTATCAACAATCTATTACTAACCATTAACCACTAAAAAACATGTCCAGAATAAAAAAACGGGGACTTGACTACTTCCCCATAAGTACCGATTTTATACACGACCGCATTGTACGCCGAATTATGAAGAAAGAAGGAGATGCCGCCGTAACCGTACTTGTACAGGCCTTTTGCAGTATCTACTCCAACGAAGGATACTACGTAATGGCGGGCGACCTCTTCTATGACGACCTGGCAGACAACCTCTACCAGGAGGACTCCGACTACGTGCGGCGTGTTATTGCCCTTGCTGTAGAATATGGTCTTTTCGACTCTGCACTCTTTCAAGAGTACGGCTTGCTGACTTCGGCAGATATCCAGCGTCAGTTCCTCTTTGCAACCAAGCGTCGGAACACCTCACTGATAGATACGCGCTATTGCTTGTTGTCATCAAACGAGCTCACCCCGTCGACACCGGAAGAGAAAGAAAACAGCACGCCGGTTCTTAAAGATGCGGAAGAAAAGGAATGCCCAAAGGACGAAAATGCTGCAGTTATCCCCATAAATGCAACATTTTCTCCCAAAAATAGCAAAAATATGCACTTTGGTACACATAGCATAGCACAGCATAGCATAGCACAGAATATGGAGGAAGAGAAGGAGGAAGTCTCTCCGAAAAAAGGAGTGGCGGTCAATGATACGAAAACCACCGAAGTCGGCAGCAAACGAAAAGAATGGACCCTCGAAGAGATAGCCCTTCTACAGCCACCCCGGGACGGGATGAATCGCAACTTCGACGGCCTCATATACAATCTTGGACTTTATCCCATTCCACCCGCCGAACAATATGCCATTGTCTGCAAGAGTAATTTCGGTATCATCGGGCATCCTGTATGGAATGGCTTTTATGAGCTGCGCAACTGCCATGGAAAGATCCGCCTGCCGGGACGCTATTTGTTGAGCCTCTGCCAGAAGTAAAAATAAACAATTTAAAAACAATAAATTAGAGTCTTGTTTTAATAATAAAATGTTTTTCTTGAACGCTTTTCTGTTTTTCGTTCGTTTAGCAACAAAAAGAGCCGTATATTTGCAGTGTGGTTAAGCTTAATACACAAAACAATAAAATATTCACATTTAAAAACTAATTTATTATGCCAGTACTTTACAAGACTATTCAGTCTACCATGAAAACTAAAGATGGTGATAAACTTTATCATCCGCGCACCGTATACGTAGGTAGCGTAAATACAGAGAAAATTGCCCAGGAGATAGCAGAATATTCTTCCCTCTCCAAAGGTGATGTGAAGAATTCCATCGACAACCTTGTCACCGTAATGACCAGACACTTGCAATCATCCGAAGTGGTGATGCTGGACGGCCTGGGAACATTCAGGCTTGCCATGAAATCGAGGGGAAAGGGAGCAAAGACCAAAGAAGAAGTATCCGCCGCGCAGGCCTCGCTGCAGGTACACTTCAGTCCGGCTTCTACCCGCAATTCGGACCGTACCGTGGCTACCCGTTCATTGGTGACCGGTGTGAAGTGTGTACTTTACAAACCCGAAACAACTGATTCCGATAACAGTGGCGGTGGCAACAGCGGCGGTGGAGACGGAGGCATAGAAGACGATCCGTTGGGCTAAACTGTTTCAACCAAAAACTTAAACCGGAAACTGACTAAACTATTCATTTTTAACGGCAAAGCCATTCATTCTTAATTAACTAAACTATTCATTCAACACATGAGAAGTATCAACTTAATTGTGGTGCATTGTAGCGCCACCCGGGCGGATCATGCCCTTACCACAGAGAATCTGGAATCAGAACATCGCCGCCGTGGCTTCCATGGCATCGGTTATCACTATTACATCTGCAGGGACGGAACGGTTGTCAACACCCGTGCTTTGGAGCTTGTCGGTGCGCATGTCAAGGGTCACAATGCTCATTCGATTGGTATCTGTTACGAAGGCGGACTGGACTGTGACGGAAAGCCTGCGGACACCCGTACACCGGAACAAAAAAGTGCGCTCCGCCTGCTGGTGCACCAGTTGTTGAAGCGCTTCCGGAACAGCTATGTCTGTGGGCACCGCGACCTCAGCCCGGACCTGAACGGGAACGGGGTGATAGAACCGGAAGAGTGGGTGAAAGTATGCCCGTGCTTCGAGGTAGGAAAGGAACTCTGATTATTATTCAGAGCCTGAAATCATTCAAAAAGAGAACACGAAAGGAGGTGTGAAACTATGGCAATCAAGAAATCAGTATGGGATATGATCCTGAAAATGGTTATCGCGGTGGCTTCGGCTATTGCGGGGGCGTTGGGGGCAAATGCGATGACGTTGTAACCATAATAACAATAACAACACAAAACCGGGAGCCTTTCTGAACTTATCACAGTAAAGGACAGAAAGACTCCTTTAATCCGAAAAATTATGAAAACTAAAGAAAATATGAAGAAATACATTTTTAGACTTTTAATAGTGAGCTTATTATTCCAATTGGGATACAGCTCCCCAATATGTGCACAGGCATATAATATAGACGCCAAAATGCCTTCGCTGATTCCTCCAACTCCGGAGACAGCCTCTCTATTTAAGTATATAGAAAGCTCTTTGGATCCTGCGAGTGGCTGTATGACTTTGAGTATTCCTGTTTACGAAATAAACTATGGTCCTCTAAAATTACCCATAACAATTAATTACAACGGAAGTGGGAGGCGAGTTTCTGATATAACGGGACCTATAGGTATAGGCTGGTCGCTTGACTTGGGAGGTATGATTTCTTGCACCATAAAGAATGGGTCGGATTTTACATATCCTGTAATTGAAGATAAGATTAACCGTTTGTTGGCATACAATACCCCAATGAGTACAGCTAATGCCAAAGCTTACTTCTCCCTAATAAACGAATTCTGTTATGGAGGATACAATGACTACTATGGAAACGATGGCGAATATGACATTTTCAATTATACAATTCCGGGTTTTAATGGAAGTTTTATTCTTCGCAGTGAACTGGTCATTATTAATGGGAAATATACTATAAAAACTCATATTACTAAGTTGGATAATTCCCCTCTATTAATAGAGGCAGCCGGTACCGATTTAAAGAAAGATGGGTTTGTTATTACAGATGATAAAGGGACAAAATACACTTTTAAACCGACAGAGTTTGTGACAGTAGGCTATCCATACGCTTTCATACCGTTGGATCATATGCCGGTAGGCTGGCATATCTCTTCCATCATGGCAGCCGATAACGTCCATCGAATCGATTTTAGTTACAAGACCAATACAAAGGCAAATTCCAAACCTCGATATTATGTTGATAATCTGGAAGTAATTGACATTGTACAAGACATGCAACCAATGGGTGATCCTAATGAACCCACAGTCAGTGTTCCATCCTCTAATTATCAAATCATCGAAGGAAAAAATAACATATCCTATGTCGATTATGAATCTCCCCGAATTGATGTTATTACATTCGGCAGTAGCAAATTGGTGTTCAATTGTGACAGTGAGAATAAAATAACTGGAGTGAGTTTACAACATCAGACCTCTACGCTCAAGAGTATTGAGTTTACCCACTCATTACTAGACCATCTACGCCAATCCAATAATGTTGTTTTCAATAATTACAAACTTGATAGGATGCAATGGAAGGATGCTACTGGAAAAATTATAGAAAAATATAGTTTTGAATATAACTCTTCTTCTGATATCAATATACAAGATGCAGACTATTGGGGATATAATAAAGGTGGAATCGGTTCTACAAATATGCTTCCAGCAATGACTGTAGAATACAATAGCAACAGTTTCAATATCAATACTTCCTTTGTGAATTGTAGCAATTTTACCAATAAGGTCAGCACATACGCTAATCGAACTCCAGTTGAATATATTCTTCAAAATGGAATGTTAAAGAAAATAACCTATCCTACAGGAGGATACACTGACTTCGAATATGAACTTAACAAATATCGAAAAGTTGGCAGTGGAATTTTGAGTACAGATAAACCTGGTGGCGGTTTGCGATTAAAGAAGAAAACTACTTCTGATTCCAATGGTAATTTAATAGTAAAAACTTATGAATACGGTCCCGGACAGATAAGATTAGCACCGGAAGAATTGATAAACAACGCGGAGGAAACGTTTTGTGTGGCTAATACTTTAGATTATTTTGGTTACCCATCCCGATATGCATATAGGCATCGCCTGTATTCCTCCGAATTTGGTTCCGAGATATCTTACCTTGCTCAACTGCCTGTATTCTATGAAACCGTCACTGAATATGTGGAAGGAAACTCTGTTGGTGAAAAATATAAAACTGTATATACCTATAATGATCGCCATGCAGAGATGTGGACTCGTCCCTGGGATTCCACATCCGGAGATATGGAATACATGTCATCCCAATTAAGCTATTTCCAGAATCTGCTTTGTTTCTTCAATCATACGCGGTCTTACGCCAATAAGACTTATGTCTACTATTACGATTATTTCTGGAAAAAAAATGATCTGAGTAGCAAAGATGAGTATAAAAATGACGGGCAGGGAAATTATACTCTCGTAAAGTCCACTTCATATTCATATCGGAATACGATACTGGAGAAATATAAGAATATCATTCTCCGTGAGAAAATAGAACTGATATCCTTTGACTCAAGTTTGAAGAAAACTATTCAAGAAGATATCCTCGTAAAGACTCAAGGTGAATTCCCTTTATTCATACATCCTTCATATGAAATAGTAAGAGGAAAACGAGAATTAGAAAGCGTAGTAGAAACGAATTATATAGAAAATGGACAATCGGTACAGTATAGAACAGATTATACATATAATACTTATTCACTCCCTTCAGTTATCACGACTAATCAATTTGGTGGAGGTACGGTAGTCACCGAAACCTTGAAATATCCTTTTGAACGTAGCGGTAACGCATATTCCCAGATGGTGGCTAAGAATATGCTGAATTATCCTATTGAATGTACTAAAGAAATAGATGGTAAATTTGCTGAAAGAATTGAGATATATTATAATTTATATAATTCTCTTTTCTACAAGCCTTCCACTAAGTATTCCTTCCGGATGGAAAATGAAGGTAACTACGCCGAACCGCGAATTTCATACCGAAGCTATGACTCTTTTGGAAATCCGCAGCATATAGTCAAAGACGAAACTGATGATATTACTTATCTGTGGAGTTATGGTGGGCAGTATCCTATAGCTGAAATTTACAATGCTAGTTATCAAGAAGTGAAATCTGCATTGTCATACAACGATACACAAATCAGCGGTTTGGCTTCTTCCAATGCCCCTGATGTCACTTCGATAGGTACCTTGCTGAGAAAGAATCTTCCGAATGCCCATGTGACTACTTATACTTACCAACCATTAGTCGGCATAACTTCAGTAACTACTCCGAATGGTAGCACTACGACCTATGAATATGACAGTTATGGTCGTTTAAGCAAGGTGAAAGACTGTGACGGTAAGGTGACCGAACAATATGATTATCATTACAAACCCTAAAAAAGAGCATTATGAAACGAATATATTTTATTTTTATATTACTTTTTAGTGTGTGGGGAACGTCCCGTGCACAGGAATCTACAGAAAACTACATCCGCACACGCACAATGCTGGACGAACAAAGCGGTTCATGTTTAAATGAAATCATGTATTATGATGGACTGGGGCGACCTTATCAAAAGGTGCAAAAAGGTATTACCACCAATAAGCAGAATCTGATCAGTTTGCAGGAATATGATGCAGCAGGCAGGGAATACAAAGCCTGGCTTCCGATAGCCTCTTCAGGTGAACATATGACTAATGCCACTTTCAAAAGTACTGCTCCTGGTAAATATGAAAATGACTCCCGCCCTTATAGCCAATCTGTGTATGAAGCCTCGGCATTGAACCGTCCCATCCGTCAATACGGGCCGGGAGTAGCATGGAAAGACTCTCCTGTAAGTACAGCCTACCTGACAAATGATAATTCTACACTTTTGTGTTGTATTCATTATGGTGTAGACGATGATGGTAAGCTGGTTTTAAAAGGAAATTACGCTCCCGGGCAACTCTTTGTTACCCGTACAACGGATGAAGATGGAAATGTGAGTTGTACTTTTATTGACAAGCTGGATCGTAAAATCCTTATCCGACAAATGAATGGCAACGAAACGCATGATACTTATTATGTGTATGACCGATACAGTAATTTGCGATTCGTACTGCAACCTATGTATCAGAAAATACCAGATTTGAACTTGTATGCTTTCCAGTATAAATACGATGGCCGTAACCGTTGTAATGAAAAGAAAATGCCTGGTTCAGGAACAATAAAGTATGTAAACGACAAAAGAGACAATCTGGTATTTTCGCAAGACAGTATACAACGTTCCAAAGGAGAATGGACATTCTATCTATATGATGTATTGGGCCGACTGACTGTACAAGGAACCTGTAAAAACACAAATGTAGAATCAGCAGAATATGGTATTGTAGAGTGCACCCGAGCCAATTCAGCTACAGGATTGGCAAACAGTGGCTACTCCTCAAGTTTTGCTCTAAACTCTCCGGTGGTACATTTGGTTAACTATTATGATGATTACAACTTCAGAACCTTGACAGGGTTCAACAACAGCAATTTTCCTGCCGGTACCATTAATGCAAAAGGGCTGTTGACCGGAAGCGTAATTACTGTTCTGGACAGCAATGCTAAACTGTATTCTGCGAACTATTATGATAAGAAAGGTCGCATGATAAAGGATGTATCAAGCAACCTGATGGGAGGCTATGAAACGACAAACACAGTGTTTACTTTTACAGGGAAACCTGCAACTGTGACACATGTGCACACAGCTACCGGAAACCAGTCATTGACTGAAATGTATACTTATAAATATGACCATGCCGAGCGATTGAGTAAAGTTGAACATACATTAAACGGAAATAAAGTTACGCTTACAGATAATACTTATAATGATCTCAGCCGTTTAGAAACAAAAAGCCTGCATAATTCATTTGCTGATATAATGGGGTATAAATACAATATTCGTGGCTGGTTAACAAACATTGATAGTAACAACTTTATTTTAAAACTGAATTATGGCTATCCTGCCGGTGGAGGAAATATTGCTTCAATATTTTGGAAAAGCGGTGAGGAAGGCCGGCAGAAATACACATTTACCTATGACGGACTGGGACGCATGTTGAATGCTGATCATTTAATCTTGGGTCTGCAGGATGAAGATGATGACGACTGGGGAGTGACAACCGGACTTATGAATGCACAAATGGGAAGGCAAATAGAAGAGTTTCCTCTTGCCAGAGAAAACGCTTTCACGGAAAGAGTGACGGAATATGATAAGAATGGAAATATCCTGAAGTTGGTACGTTACGGGCAGACAGGCGCCAATTCCTACGGTGTGATTGACAACCTTACGATGACTTTGAACGGCAATCAGCTGAACCGTGTGGATGATGCCTCTACAGCTTCTGCTTATGGTGGTGGATTCGAATTTAAAGATGCCGTGAAACAGGATAATGAATATGCTTATGATGCCAATGGTAATTTAACACAAGATTTAAACAAAGGTATAGAGGATATTCAATACAATTGCTTAAATTTGCCGGAGCTGATAACGTTTAAGGATCAGAGTACTATTACCTATACTTATGCGGCAGACGGGACAAAGCTGCGCGTGGAACATAAGATAGGAAGTAGCACTACCCGGACAACTTACTGCAGTAATGTGATCTATGAAGATGGTACAGCCAAGTGTTTACTAACGGAAGAAGGTTATGTCTCTTTAGATGACCGGGAATATCACTATTACCTGAAGGACCATCAGGGAAACAACCGGGTACTGGTTAACAAGAACGGTGGCATAGAAGAAATCAACCATTATTATCCATTCGGAGGTGTCTTTGCAAGTGAGGAGAATGTACAGCCTTATAAGTATAATGGCAAGGAACTGGATACTAAGAAAGGGCTGAACTGGTATGATTATGGGGCGAGAATGTATGATGCAGCGCTGGGGAGATTTACTACGACAGATAGATTTGCTGAGAAATATTATTCGATGTCATCGTATCAGTATGGAAGAAATAATCCAATTGGTAATATTGATGTGAATGGAGATAGTATAGTCATTAGCCCCAATCCCAATGGATTAATTGATCATATAAAATCGAGATTTGGTTACGATACAAAGTTTCAAAAAACGGTAAAAGCTGATTTAGCACAATTGAAGAAAGATGATAAAACTGTTGCTCAAATAATTTTAAAATTGGAGGACAGTGAAAATATTCATCAAATTACAATGGTGGAGGATAGAAGAAAAGGTAACTTAACAGAAGTTGATAAAGAGAAAGCTGCCAAGGGAATTTCACAAGGCACTACTGTTAGATACGATCCCTATACTCAAATAGAACCTAGCGGAGAGAAAAGAACTCCGAGGGTAGGACTAAGTCATGAGTTGCAACATTCTTATGATGCAGATCAAGGAACAATGACTAGGGAAATAACAGAGAATGGTGTCTTGTTGATTGAAGTACGTGCAATCAATACAGAAAATAAAATAAGAATGAAAACAGGAGATCCTAAAAGAACCAAATATGGAAGAAGAGAAGTGCCTAAAACACTATTGGAGTAAAATCATTCTAATTACTGGAATTGCCTTTATTCTTACTGCATGTATGTATATAAATAGGAAACCCAAAGAACAACATGCAAAAGAAAATGGTAATGAGCCTTATAAAGCTCTAAGTGTAAAATACCAAGATTCTATTTATCGTATGGTATTAAGATCAAATGACATTGTCTTAGAAATGAAATATCCAGATGAATTTTTACGAACTTTAAAAGATTCAGGAGTTTTAAACATTGATAGTGCAACTTTTTATGAATTAAGAAAAGATATAGTAACACCTCAACCTCTAATAGATTCTATCTATAAAGGAAATGTTGATACTCTACTTTCTCACTTTTTTGATGATAATGGTTTTATTGCCTTTGAATTATCATATGATGAAGAAAAATACCTAATTGATATTTTATATCAAAATAAAATTCTTGTAAATGTTGCTTGTGAATCAGGATATTTATATATTGACAACTGATCTCGTTCGATTGGATATTCTATTCGATTGTATCAAGTCTTAGAATCTTTAATCTGCAAATCTTACATATCCCTGACCTTTACTATAAATAATTAGTCTGGTCAGGGGTTATTTCTTAGTGATTTTTTGACTTAAAAGCTTACTCTAATGTCAAAACGATTAGGATATGATTATTAAATGTTTATTATTACACATCTTTTTCTTTATAATTCCTACGATATGTACGTCGCAGGTGGTTGTCAGCCGTTATGTAGAGGATGTAGATGGTCGTCCTGTTGATAGGTTGCTGGATGATGGGAAAACAGTAGAATATATAACATTAGAAGGTCAAAAAGTCATAGCTTATATTGCACATGGTGTGGAATTCAATGCAGGAAAGGATTCATTGGATAACTATGTGAAAAGATTCTATTACAATCAAGAAGGATATGATAACGTTGAACTAAATCAACGTATAGTATTCTCTATTTTATTCGACAAGAATTTAAATATAATAGAAGTACGACAGTTGCCTCCTCATTTTTTGAGAAAGGAAGAATGTTACAAGAAGTTATTTATAGATATTCTGAATAATACTACCGGAATGTGGCATAAGACTATTGAACATAAAGAATGGTATGTGTATTGGTATGTTACTCGTCTTTTCTAACTTTCTCGTTGCAGCGGGTGTTTCTACGAAAAGAATATTATTCGGCTGTTTTAATTTTCTAATCTAAATTTGCCCTGTCTCTGCATGTAGAGATAGGGCAAATCTTATTATTCTTTTCTTTTGTGCATATAAATATTATTTAAAATTATTAGATTACATCCCTTCCACATCTTAAAACAACTTTAAACTTAAGGATAGAGTAAAATTACATAATGAATATGCTTATGATGCCAATGGTAATTTAACGCAAGATTTAAACAAAGGTATAGAGGATATTCAATACAATTGCTTAAATTTGCCAAGACTGGTAAAGTTTAAGGATCAGAGTACTATTACCTATACTTATGCGGCAGACGGGACAAAGCTCCGCGTGGAACATAAGATAGGAAATAGCACTACCCAGACAACTTATTGCAGCAATGTGATCTATGAAGGTAACGCAGCCAAATGTTTATTAACGGAGGAAGGTTATGTTGCTTTGGATAATGGGGAGTACTATTATTATCTGAAGGACCATCAGGGAAATAACCGGGTAATGGTTAATAAGAATGGTGGTGTAGAAGAGATCAACCATTATTATCCTTTCGGAGGGATCTTTGCTTGCGAAGAGAATGTTCAGCCTTACAAGTATAACGGTAAGGAACTGGATACCAAGAAGGGGCTGAACTGGTACGATTACGGGGCGAGGATGTATGATGCGGGGCTGGGGAGATTTACGACGATGGATCCGTTGGCGGAGAAGTATCGTGAAGTGAGTTCGTATGCATATTGTTTGAATAATCCTATAAGAAATATAGACTTAAAAGGAGATAGTGTCACTGTATTAAATATGGGATCTGAAAATAACCAACATTTAGCAATGCTTATTCAAAACGATGCAGGTAAATGGCAGTATTATTCTGTAAATGGTGATAATGTCTATTTTTCTGGGCAACATATTGGTGGAAGAACTTTTAATGATGCGCCTGCTTTAAAAGAGGATGGAAGCCCTCTACTATTTGATAGCCCACAACAATTTATGGATAGCCATTACAACAGCAAAGGAAATAAAGAGGATAAAACAATAAATTCTTATGGATTTACCGAAGGATATATTATTCCAACATCAACTGAACAAGACAATAAAATGAGAGATACCTTTTCTAATATTAGTAGAAATGAAGATTACGACATTATAATAAATAATTGTGCAAGCGCTGTGCAAAGAAGTCTTAATATGGGTGGAATTGAAACACGTTCTTTGCATACGGTACCTGGCGGTAAAGTATTTGGAGGATATAAAGCTATTTATTCAAACTCTTATATTCCCAGCGAGGCTTTTAAGGTGATTAAGATAAATAATCCCAATGGAAAATACATAACTAAATCTAAATAATTAGTAGCAATGAATAGCAAGGCGAAAAAAATAACACCTTTTTTGATAGTACTTCCTATCGTAATTACATATTTTGTGAGAAAAGTGTGCTCAACTTGGACAGGCTTTAGTCTTGTTTTTGTTATTGCATTCGTAATACTTCTTGCTATCTCCCTTGTTGTAGAGCGAGTTATTACCTGTAATTCTAATCTGAAGAGTATCTGGATAATAGAACTAATTATCATTATGTTACTGTTAGCATTATATTTTCTTTGAATTTTCCAGTACACTTTTTGCTAATATGTTGTCAATATCTAATTCCCATTCTTGGTTATATGATTCCTCTTGGGATTCCTGTAAAAAAATGTCATTTATCTTCTGGATGTAGAGAAAGGACGTTGTCCATAGGATGATTGTCTTTCAAGATCCGATATTAGTTTACTTGAAGAATGAATGCATGGCTATACAAGAGGTTTTATCATTTATAAGAATTATGTAATCTATTGGCTTGAAGTTTGGTAATTATATTGCGTAATTAATATTTTATCTAGTGATTTTGAGGATTAGAATTTCCAATCCATGAATTTAATTTTCCCTGTCTCTGAATATAAATGCAGAGACGGGGATTCTTTTATTATTCTACTTCCCAGTTAACCCCTAACGGATTATTACAAGTTCTCCATACTAACGCTAATTTAGGATTATCCAGTATCCACATCTCGCATCCTTCCACGGCATCCTTCACATGAATAAGCGGATAACCTAAAGCCCGTTCGTTACTGTCCAGAACGGAGTACGTCGTTTGATTGTAGACAAGTGTTTGCTGCTCCTTTAGTTGCTTGTAGGCGGAACGGGAAAGGATATAAACAGTTTCCTCCGGAGAGAGCTGTACATGCTTACCATCTTCCGGTTGCAGGAAGCTGAGCCGTGTAGCTTGTTCTACGGATTCGGGTCCCATGGTATAGCTTCCTGATTGCCATTTCAAATTGCGTTCTATTCCCCAATGCAGGTATATGGAATCCTGCTTTTCCTGGAAAGACATTTCGTATTTCCGTGTCTGCCCGTGTAATTTGAATACAAATAGCAATGTGTCGGGCAGAATGCTCTGTGCAAATAGACTTCCGGTGAAGCCCAGACATAGCAAGACGGATAGAATCATATATTTCTTCATAACTTCTCGTTCTCTTCGTTCAACAATAATTGTTTGCCCCATTCACTCGGTTTCTTTCCCATCTTCAGGATCAGCTCGCCACCTGCAATGATGTCTTTATGCCGTATGGCTGAGTAGGGGTAGGTTTTTCCATTCAATGTAACGGATTGTATGTATCTGTTCTTATCCGAAAGTCCCTGAGTGGAAATCTTGAAAGTCTTTCTGTTATCTAACCGGAAGATTGTTTCTTCCAGCAAAGGAGTATTGATCAGGTAATAGTCCTGTCCGGCATTGGGGTATAGTCCCATCATGTGGAAGGCAAGCCATGAGGACATGGCACCGGAGTCATCGTTACCCGGTAGTCCTATAGGTCCGTCATTATAGTTCTTGGCAATGATTTCGTGGATACGGTCACTGCTACGGTAGGGCTTTCCCAGCCAATGGTAAAGACAAGGGGAGAGGAAAGAAGGCTCATTGTTTACATTGAAGAATCCCCGGTCGAAGAAAATGTCCAGGCGTGCTTCAAACTTTTCTGCACCACCGCATTTCTCTATCAGCCCGGGAACATCGTGCGGAATGCTTAAGGAATATTCCCATGAGGAAGCCTCGTAGAAGAACATGTCCCACCAAGGTGTGTACCAGGGACCTTCGAAAGTGACGGGGGTATAGGTAAAGGTTGGTTTTTGTATATTGGACTTTCCGAAAGTGATTTCATCGAGCCAGTTGCCTTTTTCATCGCGGGGCAGGATAAAACCTTTGGCACCGGCATGTTCATAATCGTCACGCCAGAGGTTCTTCCAGTTTCCGGATTGCTTCAGATAGTGCTGATAAAGATCTTCTTTTCCCAGCCCTTTGGCAACCGAGGCAATGGCATAATCGCAATAGGAGTATTCCACGGTGCGGTTTCCGGCACGAGGAATGCCGTAGGGGATGTAGCCCAGTTGCAGGTAATGGGTCAGGCCACCGCGTCCTTCCGCTTCATGGCGGTCGCCGGGGTCTACAGTGGCATCTTTCAGCATGGCTTGCAGGCCGAGTTCGTAATCTATTCCTTCCAGGCCTTTTACGAAGGCGTCGGCTATTACGATCTCAGCATTGGAACCGCCTTGTGTGCGTCCGTTGCAGTTGCCACTCCGGGCATCAGGCATGTAACCGTCTCGTTTGTAGATGTTGATGAGTGAGCGGACGATGTCTGTTTCACGTTTCGGATCTATCAGGGTAATAAGCGGTGAAGAAGTGCGATAAGTGTCCCAGATAGCATAGAAGTCATCATAATAGGGCTCATTATCTGCCCAGAGAGGATTCTCGCCGCTACGGTCTACAGGCATAATCATGGTGTGATAGAGGCCGGTATAGAACATACGTTTCTGTGCTTCGGGGGTACGGGGAGAGATTTCAATTCTTTGGAGTAAGTCTTCCCATTGAGCCAGAAGTTGCTGATGTGCGGTCTCGAATGACCAATGAGGAATATCGGAATGAGCATTCTGGCGGGCTTTCAGTGAGCTGAGGAAGGAGATACCTACTTTCAATTGCACTACTTCTTCAGATGAATTGAAGCGTAGTAATGCTCCGGTCTTTTGATGTGAGTCGTATTGGAACTTTTCATTTGTTATCTTATCACCTTTCCAGGTAGCTGTATTTACGAAAGGTTTATCCGTTTCTGCATAAAAGTAGACAGTGTAGGCACGACCATTGTTCCATCCGCCACGGATACGGCTATATCCGATGACTTCTCGGTCGGAGATGATTTGTATTTCGGAGCCTACAAATTGTTGTGCTTCGCGTGCATCGGGTACGGGACTTTCACCTAAGAAGAATCCGGCATCGATGGCCAGTGACTTCAGAGAGTCTTTGGGATAGGTGAAACGATAGAATGAGGCTTTAGGTGCGGTAGTTATTTCTGTTTGTATACCGGAAGCTTGGAATTGGGTGGTATAATATCCTAATTTAATAGTTTCGTACTTGCGGTGATCGATATGCTTTGTTCGGTCCATTCCGTCGCCGAAAGGCATTACAAGGATATTGCCATATTTAGGTCCGCCACCTGTTCCGCTGACGTGTACCTGCGAGAAACCGTCTACCTGTTCGGGCATGGGTAGCCAGCCGCTATTAGGGCGTGGAGTACAGTCCGGTGAGGGTTTCACCATTCCGTAGGGGCAGGAGGGGCCGATAAAGACGCGTCCCAGTCCTTCGGAGCCGATGCGGGGATCTACGTAATCTGTGAGTTTGGTGTCCTGTGCAAAGGTATTTGCGGAGAACAATAGTAGGACAGATAGTGTGATTAGTTTGCTTTTCATTGGCGGAAGTCTTTTTAATGGAAAAGCCGGGCACTGCAACCGACTGATTTGGGTGTATCGGCTGCAATGCGGGGCTTTGAGTTTTAGAAACTCTAAAAGAAAACAATACTTTGTTGTAGCGTCATTTTTATTTAATAACCGAAATTCTGTTTCCAGTTGGTGTTTTTGTTCAGCCATTCGGTATGAATAGGGAAGATACGACGCCACTTTTCATTTTTGGCTTTGGGATTGACTACATGTTTGAGACCCCAGTCATCTTCGAACTTACCAAAGCGTATCAAGTCATTACGTCGCCAGTTTTCGTCAAAGAACTCGCGTCCGCGTTCGTCCAATAAATCCTGGAGGGTGGGATTGCCCTGTACACTTGGCGCTCCGACATAAGTCCGGATCTGATTCATGAGGGATGATGGCGTGTCCCCCTTGGTAGCTGTGCCCCCGCGGAGAATAGCTTCTGCCTTGGTCAGTAGGATGTCGGCATAACGGAAAATGGGTACGTCATTGCTTTGATTACGACCGTTTAGATAGTCGTCATGGTGAGGAAACCATTTAACGGATTTGTAACCTTGTGACCAGCCATTTACGTTTTTACCTGTGTTCAATTGTCCTCTGAACTCTCCTTTTGGACCATCATCTATGGTGATTTCTTTAGTGAATTCCAATTGTTTGCCTTCATACAGGCAAGGGATGTTTGTGAGCTCCCTGTTATTGTCGAAATTGAAGATAGGCCCTCCGATAATCACTTCGTTGCGTTCATCACCTTCCAGACAGAACAAATCTACAAAGTGCGGATTGATAGCCATATTTCCACCTACGGATGCTTCCAATTTAAAGCCATAGTAACAGGGTTCCATCTTGTTGGCCTGACGCCATGTACGGAAACGGGCATAAGTCATACCCTGTTGAGTGATGCGGTCATAAGGCATGGCATAGATGAAATCCTTGATGTGTGATCCGTTTTCCGGCCAGAACTTTTTACGGTAACTGTCGCCTAAATCAAAAAGACCGGATTCAATAATCTCATCGCATATAGCAATACAGTCGTTTAGCTTAGGATTGGGAGTATCGGGAGTGTAGGTGGCTACATCACTGCAAGTGTACACATTCCAATTGATGTATAATTTGGCAAGTAGTGCTTTCGCCATCCAGTAGTTTGGTTTTCCATAAGTGGATTGGTCTGATTTGGAGGATAGATTGGGAAGGGCTTTCAACAGATCTTTTTCAATAAATTCTGTTACTTGGGCGCGTGGCGAACGGTCTATTGCTTCATCTTCTCCGATTTTATGGTCAAGGATGGGCATGTCGCCAAACTGGTCCATCAATACAAAATGATAGAAAGCGCGCATAGCCAAAGCCGGTGCGGCAGCCCCACTGTCTTCTCCACCCAACTCGACGATGACCGAGTTGCATTTTGTGATGCCGCCGGTCAAATCTTCAGGCCAATAACCGATGCTGACATCATCCGGAGTAATACTATGGAGTGTAGGATAGGCATTTTCTCCATTATTCCAATAATCCAGTTCAAAACTAATACCCGTGAATTCATCGGAAGAGAATGACTGAAGGTCATTGAAGCGACGTCCTAAAGCATTTCTAAAGGCATAATAAGTGTCCGCCAACTTGGCTTCTACCGCAATTTCCGAATTGGGAAACTCTGTATATTGTGACTTGATATCTACATCCAAGTCTGTACAACCGGTAATGCCGATCAGTAATCCGGCTGCTAAGTATAGTTTGATTCTATTTTTCATATTCTGTTTTCTATTAGAAATTAACATTAAGTCCTAACATAAATGTACGTGTGCGAGGATAATAGGTCTCGCGGCTGTCAATGCCGGGAGCTAAACCGCCCAAATTGATTTCAGGGTCACGGCCTTCATAGCCGGTGATGGTGAATACATTGTTGCAGGTGGCTGTCAGTTTCAGGCTGTTGATCCAATTACCTAACTTACCGAAGTCATAAGAGAGGTTCAATGAAGAAAGCCGCAAATAGCTTCCGTTCTCTAAATAACGGTCGGACGGGGCATTGGCATTGGCGTCGTTGGCTTTCTGTCCGGTGATAATTTCGCGCAATCCGTTCTTGCCCACTTTGAGGTTGCTGACATTATTGTATTGTGCACGGGTGGAGTTGAGGATTTTGTTGCCAAACACTCCTTGGAAAAATGCTGTCAACGTCCATTTTTTGTAGGACAGCGTGTTGTTCCATCCCAAATTAAGTTTGGGTTGTGCGCATCCCACTTTGCGACGGTCTTTATTTTGCGGATCATTAGTGGTACCTATCAGTTCACCGCTATTTTCATCATAAGAGTTGAATACTGATACTCCGCTTTCGTCATAACCTGCCCATTCCCACATATAGAACGTGCCGATGGGCTCTCCTTCCATAATGCGTTGGGTGTTTATTCCTACAAAACCACCGACATTAGGGTTACCTTGATCAATGTAGGATACAGAATAAGTAGCATTTGAGAGCTTTTCAACCACATTCTTATTGTGTGAGAGATTCAGCGTAGTTGACCATTGGAAGTCTTTCGTTTGTACAGGGATAGCGTTAAGGGTCAGCTCGATACCTTTATTGCTGATTTCGCCTACATTAGCGGTCATGCTCCCGTAAGGATAACGGTTGGTAGAAACCGGATAGTCGAATATCAGGTCTTTGGTACGTTTGTCGTAGTACTCAATAGTACCGCTTAAACGTCCACTTAACACAGAGAAATCAATGCCGACGTTGAACATGCTAGTTTGTTCCCACTTTAAGTCAGGATTGGCATTGCGTACAGCGGCCAGTGTGCGGTAGTCGGATGTTTTTCCACTGGCATCTGTGTAAGAGAACCATCCTGTGGCTCCATAAATAGGTTGTGCGGTATAAGCATCAAATCCCAGAGAATTACCGCTGACACCATATCCTACGCGGAACTTCAAATCATCGAAGATATTCATGTTTTTCATGAAGCTTTCTTCTGAAGCGCGCCATGCTATGGAGGCCGATGGGAAAGTTGCCCAACGGTTGTTTTTACCAAAAGCTGAGGAACCGTCGCGGCGGACAGTGGCTTGCACAAGGTATTTGCTGTTGAAAGAGTAATTGGCGCGGGCATAAAGCGAAATCATTCGTAAGGTAGATTCAGCTGATGACCAGATATCTGTCATATCCATTTTATTTCCAATACCCATGTTTTTGTAACCGAGTAAGTCGTTGTAAAAGTCATACACACTCAAACCGTAGCCATCGGCTGTGGTGCCTTCTTCCCAAGAATAACCGACCATTAAACCTAATTTGTGTATTTGATTGAAAGTCTTGTCGTAATTGAGGTAAGTTTCAAATACTTTTTTGTGGTCGGCTGTAGTATGACGGTGTGCTTTACCGTTCTTCTTTATAATTTGCGATTTGCTTGAGTTATAGTCACTCCAAAGGAACTGCTCGTTTTGGTATGATACCGTGGCGTTCCATACTAAACCGTCATATAGCGCCAATGCTACTTTACCTGTACCTTGCAGGCGTTTTACTTCATGGTCATGGCGGTCTTCATTAATCATTGACATCGGGTTGTAGTTCTGTGAGACTCCTTGGTATTCAGACCAATTGCCGTTTTCATCACGGACAGGAACCAGCGGAGAGTAGTAGTTCATGGCATCGTATACACTTGCGCCATCTGTTGCGGTCTCTACGGAGTGGTTATTGGTAACACTTGCGTTAATGTTGAGTGAAAGTGTCAGACGGTCGTTTAAAGCTTTACTTTCTACAAATGCACGGCCAATGAGTCGATCCATTTCTGTACCGCGAATAATGCCTTGCTTTTCCATATAGTTGACACTAGCATTATAGGTCGTGTGTTCATTTCCACCGGAGATAGATACGTTGTGATTATGGCTGACGGCAGTGCGTTGAACCTCATCTTGCCAGTTTACGTCACCCCCGAAGTCGTTATCAATGGTGAAATTATTGGCCTTGGCATAGGCGCGCAGTTCGGAAGCTGACATCATATCGAGGTTCTTTAGAACATTATCAAATGCCACATAACCACTGTAGTTTACCGTAGCTTTGCCACTCTTCCCTTTTTTGGTAGTAACGATGATTACACCATTAGCCGCTTTTGAACCATATATAGCTGTTGCTGTCGCATCGCGAAGCACATCAATGCTTTCGATATCCTCGGGAGCAATCATAGCTAATGATATTCCGGGTACTCCGTCTACTACATAATAAGGTTCCATAGCTGCACCACTACGCAGCGAAGAAGCACCACGCAGGGTGATAGAGGCAGTTCCACCGTTGGGGTCGCTGCTTTGTACAATCGTTAATCCGGGAACCTTGCCTTGAAGTAATTGAGCCGGATCAGTATAAGTTCCCACATTTAATTTGTCAGCCTTCACTGTCGTGATGGAGCTAGTCACGTCTTTGCGCGTCATGCTGCCATAACCTACAACTACTACCTCATCCAGTAATTCGGAATCTTCACTCATCATTACATTGATGATGTTTTGAGTCACCTTTACTTCTTGTCTACTATAACCTATAAAAGAGAAGACAAGTGTTTTCCCTTTTTCTACATTCAGGGAGTATTTGCCATCGACATCGGTAATACATCCGTTGGTGGTGCCGGCCTCTAACACATTGACACCGATTAACGGCTCACCGGTTTTGTCTGTTACAGTACCGGTCACCTTGTTTTGGGCGAATGCTAAGGTACTGCTTAGCAAGAACACTACAAAGAGCATGCTTTGTGCAAATGTCCTTTTTCTTTTTAATTGTACATTCAGCATAAAATAAAGTTTTTAGTTAGAAATTCTGTTCTTTTATTTTGTATACCTATAAATATTATTTGGGATGCAAAAGTAGACTATATCTATTACGAATATATTTCACTAATGTTACATTTAATGATTAATATATTGATAAATAAATAGTTGGTGCATAATATGACAAAAGGGTATTTGCTTTATATTACTATCTTTAAATAGATGTAATGTAAAGAATGAGTGCGGAACTTCCACGCTGCCCTCAATGTAAAGTGGCAGTTTCGAGAAAAAACGGAAAAATGTCTTTGTCTCCATAGTATCTTAGATTTTTGTTACTGCAAATCTAAGCCAATGCAATTAGAATCGTGGGGAAAATGATGCAAAATAGGGGGAAAATAGTGAAGTATGCTCTTTTTGTGTATTTATCCCGCCCAATCTTCTCTATCCAGGTTTCTGTAGCCGATGGCTTCTGCTAAATGTGAAGGTTGTATCAGGTCACTATTCTCAAGATCGGCGATGGTACGTGCTACTTTTAATATGCGGTCGTAAGCGCGGGCGGAAAGATTTAGGCGGTTCATGGCATTTTTTAATAACATGAGTCCTTTGTCGTCCGGACGAGCATATAGGGAAAGCAGTTTGCTGTTCATTTGTGCATTGCAGTAGATACCGGTAACCTCGGCATATCTGTTTTCCTGAATTTGACGGGCATGTATTACGCGCTCCCGTATGATGCTACTTGCCTCTCCTGGCCGTGCATCGGACATTTTTTCAAAAGGTACGGGGACAACTTCGATTTGCAAGTCTATACGGTCGAGTAAAGGACCGGAAATGCGGTTCAGGTATTTTTGTACTTGTCCCGGACTACATACACAAGCTTTGGTGGGATGGTTGTAGTAGCCGCAAGGACATGGATTCATGGAGGCAACCAGCATAAAGCTGGCAGGATATTCCACATTGCTTTTTACACGGGAGATAGTAATTTTACGATCCTCCAGTGGTTGGCGGAGAACTTCCAGCACACTGCGATTGAATTCCGGAAGTTCATCCAGAAACAAAATGCCATTATGTGCCAGACTTATTTCACCGGGTTGTGGATAACTGCCGCCTCCTGTCATCGCTACTGTAGAAATAGTATGGTGAGGATCACGAAACGGGCGTTTGGAGATAAGCCCTGCATTTGCCTGCAATCTCCCTGCCACTGAGTGTATTTTGGTTGTTTCAAGGCTTTCTCCCAGTGAGAGAGGAGGCAAAATCGAAGGCAGGCGTTTGGCGAGCATGGATTTTCCACTGCCTGGCGCACCGATAAGAATAATATTGTGTCCACCGGCTGCGGCTACTTCCAATGCACGTTTTACATTTTCCTGCCCTTTTACATCAGAGAAGTCGAGATCGAAGTCACTTTGTTGCGCATAGAATTCCTCACGGGTATTGACAATAGTGGGGGGTAGTTCCTGATTGCCATTGAAGAACTCTATGACTTCTTTGATGTTCTCCACTCCATATACTTGAATTTTATTGACCACCGCTGCTTCACGAGCATTCTGCCGAGGGACGATGATGCCTTCGAAGCCTAATTCCCGTGCTTTGATGGCAATAGGCAGAGCACCTTTAATAGGTTGCAAACTACCGTCCAGGCTCAGTTCACCCATCATCAGATAACGGTTCAATTTATCGGACTGAATTACTTCTCCGGCGGCAAGCATGCCTATGGCAAGTGGAAGGTCGTATGCGGATCCCTCCTTACGGATGTCTGCAGGAGCCATATTAATCACGATGTTACTGGTAGGTATCCGGTATCCGTTTACCTGTAGTGCGGATATAATGCGTTGGTGGCTTTCTTTTACAGCAGAGTCCGGTAGCCCGACAAGATAAAACATGCAACCTCGTGAACTGTTTACTTCAATGGTGATGAGGGTTGCGTCAATGCCTTGTACAGCCGCTCCGAAAACTTTGATTAACACGTGCTTATTTGTGATTAGTGGTTAGTGATTAATGGTTACTTTTCTTTTTCTTTCCGGGCTATTTCTTTCAGTTTATCTTCAATAGCCTTTTCATCTAGATTTTTTCCTTCTATTTTACCTGTAGGACTGATTAGGATATTGGCTGGGAGAGTATGTATGGAGAATAGTTTGGCAACATCTCCATCCCATCCAGAATATTCGCAAGTCTGTTCCCATTTCAAAGTATCTTGTTTAACTGCTTCCAACCATTTCTCCCTGTCCAAGTCAAGGGAAATACCCATTAATGCGAAGTTTTTGTTCTTTTGTTCTTTCTTATAAATACGGCGGAACATTGCATTCTTTTCCCGGCTGATGGTATCCCATGAAGCCCAGAACTGTATCAGTAGATATTTATCTTTGAAATCGGAACGATTGATATCTTTGCCTTCTGTATTGCGTATACGGAAATAAGGAGCTGTTTTTCCTATATCTACTTTTTCTTCTTCCTCAATACGCTTTAGCAATGTTTCCATGTAAGGGCGGTCTTTCAGGTCACCGGTCATACGGTCGGTCAATTGTTTTATTTGTTCCAGATTGGGCTGGGGTTTCTGTACAAAGTATTTATCCAACAGATAAATGTTGGCTAATGAAGAGGGATGTTTGGTTATAAAATTCTCTACTTTCTCTTCCAAAGCTTTCTCGGAAGGTGTACCTAGGCCTTTCAGCTCTTGATTGAAGTCTGTTAGATCTTCGTTAGGAGCATTACCGCTGATTTGCAATGAGGACAGCTCAGCTGCGGATCCTTTTATTTGTATTTTATGTCCTTTATCCAGGAAGAGCGGGTATTCCGTTCCATCACTGAATAATAAGATTGTACTCACTAATGTATCAACGGAAAGCGTTGTAGAAAATTTGTCGTTTTCGACAATCAGTGTATCCATACGGTCATACATTCTATCCGATCCATATAAATAGATGGTATCATTGCCCAATCCCTTGATTTCTCCGTTGAGACTGATGCTGTCGGTTTTCTTTTCACTACAGGCAAAAAGGGCGATTAATAGAAAATATAATAGACAGACTTTCTTCATTTTGAAATACTTTTCCGCGAAAGTACGGCTTTTGCAGATAATAAAAAAGAAATGCCCAACATTTCTCAATGTCGGGCACCCTATAGTTTTTTTAATAGGAACTAATTAATATGAGTTAAGAGCTCCTTACTGAGCGATGCTCATAAATTCTGCATTCGTGAAATACTTAGCAAATTCCAAGTCAGAAGCAGCTTTCTTAGCCAATGACGGTTCTTTAGCAACAGCGTTCTTCAAACTGCTGGTTACCATAGAAGCATTGTTGGTTCTTGCACCTAATACAGCCATCAAGTAGTCAGTATAAGCGTCAGGTTTTGCTACACTAGCCAAAGTGTTTTTAGCCTTATTGTAGTCCTTAGCCAAGATCTGTGCCAAAGCAGCGCTGTTAGTCTTAGTGTCACCGAATGCGCTTACAGCTCTGTCATATTGACCTTGAGCAATATACAGGTTACCCAGTGCTTCGTTCAGTTCTTTTGCACCTGAAGCTTTACTCAGATAGCTTTCTGCAGCAGCTTTGTCACCCTTAGTCAAGGCGATCAAACCGAGATTCATGTTAACTTCAGGAGCATCTTTGATAGAAGCAGCTTTCTTGAAGTAGCTTTCTGCTTTGTCAAGGTTACCTGCCTGATAAGCCAACTTACCTAAGTTGTTGTAAGCACGGAAATCGTTCGGGTAGATTTGAGTAGCTTTAGTGAAGATAACTTCTTGCTTAGCCGGATCGTTGGTCAGTGTAGTTGCATACAGCAATTCTTCTATATTCAACTGCTTAGGATCAGATGCAGCCAGACTTGCAATTTCTTCGTCAGACTTACCGATGATTTCATAGTTCAAAGTCAGACGTGAACGACGCAACTGCGGCAAGATATCGTCTGCTAAGTTCTTGTAAACAGAAGAGATGTTCTTGATTTCCTGTTCTCTTTGTTCAGGATCAGAATACATAGACAGAACACGAAGGATCAGTTCTTTATCCTGGATATTGGATTTAGATACCAATTCCTGGAAACCTTGCCAGTCCTGAGCAGTGTATTTAGTATCGATAGCTGCGTCAACTTTAGATTTCTTCAAGTTCTGGTTGATAACTTTTGCAGTGTTATCCTGACGATTTTCAGCCAACTTAGTGTTCAGGCTTACACCACCATCGGGAGATGCATAAGCAGAAATTTCAATGTTACTGATCTTCTTGTTTACAGCACCGTCTATATTCTTCACTTCTTCATTAAATTCCTTAGCGGTCTTCAATTCGCTGGCGCGAACGTTAGCTTGCTGGATAAGGAACATGATGTTAGCATCGTGTTTTTCCTTGATGATACGTTGGAAAGCATCGTCACCATTAGCAGGATTAGCACTGCCCAATGTCTGTCCAATCATTTCGGAAGTAGAAATCACACCATCAGCTACTTTTACAGCAGGGATAGTTACTGTTTTCTTGCCGATTGTAGCTTTGAACTCCAAATACAATTCAGACTTAGCCATTTCCGGAACATAGTCGAAAGAAGTTTTCATTGTGTAATTACCACCCATCTTGTAAGAGATAGTCTGGTCGTTACCTTCTACTTTTTCTCCTTGGAATACAGCAGGCTGACCTTTAGCTTCGCCACCGTTCCATTTCAAAACCGGGGTTACTTCCACTACGGCTTTCTTGTTAAAATACTTTTCAGGGAATTTTCCATTAATCGTGGCCGGTACTTTGCCGCCTATGGCTTCAAGAACCTGAGGAGTCACGGTGAAATAATCAGAGGATAATTCACCCATTTTGCTGCTACATGATGAAAGAGCAACAACCAGTGCCATTAACAAAGGCAGATACAATTTCTTAGTCATCTTAGGTATAAATTAATTGTTTGTAATTGAAATTAGTCTACTCGTTTCTCTTAGTGACTATTATTACATAATAATAGCCTCGCAAAGATATTAAATCTATCGGCACAATCTGAAAGGAATAGCCAATTTTATTATAATTTAATGAAATCCTGTATCTTTTCTGTACTTAATGTTTCGTGGATGATGCTCAATGATCTCACTGCGCAGCATATTCCGGTCGATATGGGTATAGATTTCAGTGGTCGCAATAGACTCGTGTCCCAGCATACATTGGATGGCGCGGAGGTTGGCACCTCCTTCCAACAAGTGGGTGGCGAAGGAATGGCGGAAAGTGTGCGGACTGATATTTTTGGTGATGCCGGCTTTCTCTGCCAGCTCTTTAATCAGGTGAAAAACCATGATGCGGGAAATGCTATTTCCCCATCGGGCGAGAAAAACGTAATCTTCAAATCCTTTCTTTATTTTACCAAGATTGCGGTCGAGCAGCCAGTATTTTATTTCTTTGATGGCACGGGGAGAAATAGGGACTAAACGCTGTTTGCTGCCTTTTCCTTCTACCTTGATGAAACCTTCGTCAAAGTAGAGCTCGGATAACTTCAGGTTACAAAGTTCCGAGACACGTAATCCGCAGCTGTATAGGGTTTCCAGGATGGCCCGGTTGCGTTGTCCCTCCTTCTTGCTCATATCTACAGTGGAGATAATAGTATCTATTTCTTCGACGGTAAGCACTTCGGGTAGTTTGAATCCGATTTTAGGACCTTCGAGTAGTTCGCTGGGATCATCTTCCCGATAGTCTGCCATGACCAGAAAGTGGAAGAAAGATTTTATTCCCGACAGGATACGTGCTTGCGAGCGGGGATGAATACCGATGTCATGTAATCCGGCGGCAAAGCGTTGCAAATCATCCAGAGTCACAGCCAGCATATCGATGTTTTCTGTTTTCAGAAAACACAGCAGTTTGTTAAGATCGGTCAGGTAGGCATCAAGCGTATTGGCAGAAAGAGCCTTTTCTAACTTTAAATATTGCTGGTACTTTCTGATTATCAACGCTTGTCTCTCGTTATTCGTTGATTTTTCTTCTGTTTTCATTTCTTTTTTCTACCTTTGCTCCGCGAAAATAGGCTGCACTTTAGCAGAATACTGATAAATTTGCTTCTGCGTACGGTCTGCACTATCTTGGCAACTCGATTTAAATATTTCTTAGGGCATATCTGAGCCGTGTCTGCTCCGTATTCGCTCCGTATCTATACACTTGGACTTGGTACGGACTTGGTACGGACTTGGTACGGAGCAGGTACTTCCGGGACAAAGGTATAAAAAATTGTGTTATGAGGATACAAATAATTAATGGCCCGAATATCAATCTGCTGGGCAAACGTGAACCTTCCATTTACGGCAGTGTTACTTTTGAAGATTACCTTGCCGAACTTCGTCAGAAGTATACTGATATACAGATAGACTACTTTCAGTCGAACATTGAAGGAGAGCTGATAGATAAGATTCAGCAAACCGGTTTTGATGTAGATGGGATTATCCTGAATGCGGGTGCCTACACGCATACCTCTATCGCCCTGCAGGATGCTATCCGTTCGGTTACTTCTCCGGTTATCGAGGTACATATTTCTAATGTGCATGCTCGTGAGGCTTTCCGTCATGTATCTATGATAGCTTGCGCCTGCAAAGGCGTTATCTGCGGTTTCGGGTTGAACTCCTACCGCCTGGCGCTGGAAGCGTTGATAAGTGATAAATGATTAAATAAATAGGTATAAGATTATGTTATTAAAACAGACTAAGATCGTTGCAACCATTTCTGATAAGCGCTGCGACGTTGATTTTATAAAAGGCTTGTTTGAAGCCGGTATGAATGTGGTGCGTATGAACACGGCGCATCTCGGCCGCGAAGGTTCGGAGATGTTGATAAATAATGTGCGTGCGGTATCTAATCGCATAGCTATCCTGATGGATACTAAGGGACCGGAGGTGCGCACTACCATCTGTGCTGAACCTATTCCGTATAAAGTAGGGGATAAGGTAAAAGTAGTAGGTAATCCGGATTTGGACACTACGCGCGAATGTATTTCTGTCTCTTATCCGAACTTTGTGCACGATGTGGCTGTCGGCATACATATTCTTATAGATGATGGTGATCTGGAAATGGTCGTTGTGGAAAAAACGGATGATTATCTGGTGTGTGAGATACAAAATGATGCTACTCTGGGAAGTCGTAAGAGTGTAAATGTACCGGGTGTACGTATCAATCTTCCTTCTCTGACGGAGAAGGACCGTACAAATATCCTGTATGCCATTGAGAAAGATATCGATTTTATTGCTCACTCTTTTGTACGTAATAAACAGGATGTTCTGGATATAAAGGAAATACTGGATGCCCATAACAGCGACATCAGGATTGTTGCCAAGATAGAAAATCAGGAAGGCGTTGATAACATCGATGAAATTCTGGAAGTAGCTGACGGTGTGATGGTAGCTCGTGGTGACTTGGGTATTGAAGTTCCGCAAGAACGTATTCCCGGCATCCAGCGTGTGCTCATCCGTAAATGTATTCTGGCTAAGAAGCCGGTAATTGTGGCTACTCAGATGCTTCATACGATGATTACTAATCCGCGTCCTACCCGTGCAGAAGTAACGGACATTGCAAATGCTATCTATTACCGTACGGATGCTTTGATGCTGAGCGGTGAAACAGCTTATGGTAAATATCCGCTGGATGCGGTGAAGACCATGACAAAGGTTGCTGCACAGGCAGAAAAGGATAAATTGGCTGATAACGATATCCGCATTCCGTTGGACGAAAACAGCAATGATGTGACAGCTTTCCTCGCAAAGCAAGCAGTAAAGGCTACTTCAAAGTTGAAGATACGTGCGATCATTACTGATAGTTACAGTGGACGTACAGCCCGTAATCTGGCTGCATTCCGTGGTAAATATCCGGTACTGGCTATTTGTTATAAGGAAAAGACAATGCGCCATCTGGCACTTTCTTATGGTGTGGAAGCCATTTATATGCCGGAGCTTGCTAACGGACAAGAATACTATTTTGCAGCTTTGCGCCGTCTGCTGAAAGAAGGTCGTCTGTGCGAGACTGATATGGTCGGTTATCTAAGTAGCGGCAAAGCCGGTACACATACTTCTTTCCTTGAAATTAACGTAGTGGGAGATGCTCTGAAGTATGCAGAAGAAAGTGTATTGCCCAATAAGAATAGATACCTTTGATTAATTGACAATTGACAGTTGACAATTACTATGCAGTGTGACAGCGCAGCTAATTGTCAATTATCAATTGTCAATAGTTAATTGTCGATTGTTATGACCATAGACGAATATATTTTACAGCATATCGATGATGAAGGCGATTATCTGAAAGCTCTTTATCGGGATACGCACCTTAAATTGCTGTATCCGCGTATGGCGTCAGGACACTTGCAGGGTCGGATGCTGAAGATGTTTGTCAGGATGATTCGTCCCCGGAGAATATTGGAAATCGGTACATATAGCGGTTATTCAGCTCTTTGCATGGCCGAAGGGTTGCCGGAAGACGGAATGTTGTATACGTTTGAGATTAATGATGAGCAGGAGGACTTCACACGTCCTTGGCTGGAAAATTCTGTTTATGCAGATAAAATTAAGTTTTATATAGGTAATGCGTTGGAAATGGTCCCACAGTTTGATCTCACTTTTGATCTTGCTTTTATTGATGGTGACAAGCGCAGGTATATAGACTATTATGAAATGGTGCTGCCACGTCTGTCTGATGGTGGTTATATCCTTGCTGATAACACCTTGTGGGATGGACATGTGCTTGAAGAACAACCGCATCGCACCGACTTGCAAACCATCGGCATCAAGGCTTTCAATGACCTTATTGCACAAGATTCGAGGGTGGAAAAGGTGATCCTTCCTTTGCGTGACGGACTAACGATTATACGTAAGAAATGATATTTAAGCCAGCGGATAGGCGATTGTAACCACTTTTTGTTCTCCTTCCGAAACCAGATAGCTTCCTTTAAATGCTTCCAGACAAAGTTTGTTGATGTCATGCAGGATGCGTTGCTCCTGTTCGTCTTTCCATATATGGTAAAGTGGACTTCCTGTGACAGTAATTCTGAGGTATTGCCCCTCTTTTGTCAGTGTATATTCTACTTGGCAAATATCTCCGGTATACAATTTGGGTACGCACAATAGTGATGACAGTACTTTGAGGAACCATCTGCTATCTGCCTGAATGGGTAATATCTCTAAATCTGTATGGAAGTATGCATTCACCATTTTTGTTTGCATATTTACCATCATTTTTACTTCCCGACAGAGTTCCACGGCATCACATTCTTGTACGTTAAATCGCATCATTCCTGCTTCAAGACGTGATAAATCAAGGATATTGTTTATCAAGGCCAGTAACTTTTCAGAATTATGCTTTATGGTAACCGAGTATTCCTGTATTTCTTCTTCGGAAAGGTTTTTCTCGGTGGACAACAATTCAGAGAAGCCTACGACGGTATTCAGTGGTATACGGATCTCGTAAGTGATATTTTTCAGAAAATACTCTTTCATTTTATCTGTTGCTTCTATCGTTTCTAATGCTTGCCGGGTTTCTTCCTCCGAACGACGTAGTTGCCGGTGAATACAAAAGGCACGTATGATGGCAAGAAGCATGAGGATCAGTATGATGGCAGAGGCTCCGACGTATATCCAGCGATATTGTTTGGTCAGTAGTTCCTTGTCTAATAACGCTTTCTGGATTTTATAGTTGGCCTGATATACTTCTTCATGGCGTTGCAGCATATCCTGATTGAGAGAATCTCCTTTTAGGGCTGCTGTTTTATAAATATTGGCTGCTTCTTCATATCGACCGGCTTCTAGCATAGCTTCTGCTTTCATCTTAAGGATACTATTTTCGTGAAAGGGTTCTGCTCCTTGGCAGGATGATAAGGCCAGATCGAAGGCTTGGAAACATTTGTCCCAGTCTTTTATAAGTTTATAATATACCCCCCATAAAGCATGGTAATCAATATAGTAGCTGAAATATATTTCTTTATCGTAATATTTCTTTGCTCTTGTCAGGTGCATTTTAAGATTATCTTTGTCTTTGGTTTTAGCATAAACCATACCGAAAGATACTTCTATTTCTAAATAGATGTTTTTCAGTACATTGATAGATTGTGTGTCCTCTTTTATCAACTTTTCCACTACCTTTTGTTGCTGCTCTAATTCGCTGAGGGCTTCTATATATTTCTGTTGCGACAGATATATTTCAGCCAGGCTTTTGTGTATCAGTAGGAGAGAATAATTGTTGGCATTCGGATTTATAGTCAAAGCTTGTTTATAGCTTGCAATCGCTTCATCATATTGCTCTGCAAAATTTTGTGCCTGCGCCAAGGCTATGAGTGAAACGAATACTCCCCTGTCATACTTGATCCGTATGGATTCTTTTTGCATTTCTTTGGCCTGCATAATGGCGTATTCCGTATCTCCCTGGGCACACCTGGCTTGTAGGATGGATAACCAGATGGTATAATAGAGTGAGTAATTTTTATATCGGTAGCTGGCTTCCTTCAGGTTCAGAAAACATCGTTCCATCTCAGACGCTTCAGCCCGGAATTCATAGTGACGGCAGTAATCAAAAAGGACGTATAACTCTTCTTCATGTATCCCTTTTTGTCTGGATAGCGCAAGAGCTGAGTCCAGGAATTCTAAAGCTATATCTTTGCCCATATATTGCTGGAATGCATTTCTCAATATCTTTGAGCGGAGTGTATCGTTTGACTCAAATTTGACGGTCTGAAAGATGCTGTCACGGAATTGCTTGTCCGTTGAGATAGATGATTCTGCTCTTATCTGGAAAAGTATTCCTATTATAAACAAAAGTATAAATATTATTTTCTTCATGCTCTGCCCTCCTGCTTTAATGGGTGTGTGAAGACGAAGCGTGAACCATCGGTATACTGCGGGTCTATCCATATTCTTCCGCCAAGACGGCTGATGATGAGCTGGCAGATAGCTAATCCGAGACCTGTTCCCTGAGATTTCTCGTTTACTCTTTCGAAACGTTCGAATATGCTGCTTTGTTTTTCTGACGGGATACCGCAACCGGTATCTGTGATGGAGAATTGAGCCATCCCTTCTTCATTCTGTTCCAATTGCAGAATGATGCTTCCTTCTTTTGTAAACTTAGTTGCGTTGACCAATATATTGATTAGTACCTGGTGTAACCGCAGTGTATCAGTTTCGATTTCCAAAGAAGGAAGTTCTGTCCTGAAGAATATTTCAGCCTGTGTTTGTTTGATACCTTCCAGTGTTTGTATGATACCTTCGCACAAGTCTACTGCATTGCACTGCTTGAGATTGAATTTCATGTTTGTTACGTCAAGGCAAGAGATGTCCACTACATCATTTACGAGATTCAGTAAGAGGCGTGAATTTAGTTGGATGATGTCATTGCATTGTTTTCGGGTTTCTTCATCAATGCCCGGAGTAGTAAGTACGTCAGAGAAACCGGATAAAGCGTTTAGAGGTGTTCGGATTTCATGACTCATATTTGATATGAACAAGCTTTTATTGCGTATTGAGTTTTCCACGGCTTTTTCTGCCTTTTGTAACTTCCGTTTTGAAAGCATTAATTTTTTTGCTTTTCTTTTTAGGTAAAGGAAGCCGAAAATCGTGATAATGATAAGGCAAGGCAATACGATAAGGGCTAATAACAACAAATGATTCTGTTGCTGGTTATTGGCCAGTTGTAATTCGTCAATAGAATATGTATTACGTAGATCTTTTACTTTGTGAGTACTGATTCCTTTGTAGTCAGCATCAATCTTTTCTCCTAATTCTTTGTATAGATTGGCAGCTTTTTCATACTGCTGCTCTTTCATATATTGATCCGCAACTTTTCGGAGGCTATCTTGTTTACTGTCCTGATTAGCCTGACTGCAAAGAAGCAAGGGAGGCAGGAATAGCAATATGAAGACGAGTCTTTTCATGTTTTTTTGATTAGTGTTGTTGCAAAGATAATTTTATTGTGAATTGATTGGCTTGATAATCGTGCTAAAAAAAGTATAATTTGTCAACTAACCCAGATATTTCAGTAACTTTGTCTCTAAATAAAGGAATAAATAGTATGGAAACTACCAGACAGAACAAAATATGTCGTTTACTTCAAAAGGAATTGAGCGAAATTTTCTTGTTACAAACAAAATCTATGCCGGGTGTATTGGTATCAGTTAGCGCCGTGCGTATCAGCCCTGACCTGAGTGTTGCACGTGCTTATCTCAGCATCTTTCCTTCGGAAAAGGCGGAAGAGATGATTAAGAATATCAATGAAAACATGAAGTCTATCCGCTATGAGCTAGGAACTCGTGTACGTCATCAGCTTCGTATCATCCCCGAACTGAAGTTCTTTGTGGATGACTCACTGGATTATCTTGAGAAAATAGATGAATTGTTGAAGTGAACCTTCCCTTCTACATAGCTCGGCGCTATCTCTTCTCTAAGAAGAAACACAACGCTATCAATATCATTTCCGGCATTTCGGTGTGTGGAGTGGCATTGGCTACGTTGGCGTTGGTCTGTACACTCTCCGTGTTCAATGGTTTTCAGGATATGGTGGCAGGTCTTTTTACGGCTTTCGATCCGGAACTGAAGATTATGGTTCGTGAGGGAAAAGTCTTTGAACCGAATGGAGTTGCTTTTCAAGAGGTGCGTTCTTTGCCGGAAATTGATGTCTGGACAGAGACACTGGAAGATAACGCCATGGTGCAGTATAAAGACCGTCAGGCTATGGCAGTCATAAAAGGGGTGGAAGATAATTTTGAACAACTGACGTCTATCGACAGTTTGCTATACGGTGCAGGGGATTTTATCTTGCACGATTCCATAGTGGATTACGGGGTTTTGGGGGTGGAACTGATATCTGAACTGGGGACTGGTCTTCAGTTCGTCGATCCGCTTCAGGTATATGCTCCTAAGCGGAATGTACGTGTGAATATGGCTAATCCTTCTGCTTCTTTTAATCGCGATTACCTCTTTTCTCCCGGAGTTGTGTTTGTGGTGAACCAGCAAAAATATGATGCGCGTTATATTCTCACTTCTCTTGATTTTGCACGTAATCTTTTTAATTATGATACGGAGGTATCTGCTGTCGAACTGAAGTTGAAATCGGATACAGATGTCTCTGCCGTACAGAAAAAGATTTCCCGCATCTTAGGTGATGATTTTGTGGTCTTGAACCGTTATGAGCAGCAGGCTGATGTATTCCGTATCATGGAGATAGAGAAGTTTATATCTTACCTGTTCCTTACGTTTATCCTTGCTATAGCCTGTTTCAATGTGATTGGTTCTCTTTCTATGCTTATTCTTGATAAGCGGGAGGACGTGGAAACCTTACGTAATCTTGGAGCGGATGATCGGTTAATCGCTCGCATCTTCTTGTTTGAAGGCCGGCTTATATCTTTGTTCGGTGCACTTTCCGGCATTATCCTTGGTTTGCTGTTTTGTTATATTCAGCAGCGTTTCGGCATTATTTCTTTGGGCGGTGGTAGCGGTGGCTTTATTGTGGATGCTTATCCAGTCAGTGTTCATGCAACGGACGTTATATTGGTATTTGTTACCGTGATTACCGTTGGCTTTCTTTCAGTATGGTATCCGGTCCACTATCTGACGAAGCGGCTACTGAAGAGATGATTGTACCTGTGATTCTTCTTTCAATGGGTAGAAAGTGTATGCAATCTGGCCATTAGTGTATTCATTCTGTATTTTGCAGGTTTGGATATCATTATGGCAGAATACCATATATGTATCCATTGTTGGGTTCTTATATTTGCATGTAGAAACAATGATTATAGAACCCACCTAAAAATCTTTTTATTCATGGAACGACGTACTTTTCTTAAAATTTTGTCATCAGCGGGTATCGTTAGTTTGGTTAGTCCTGCTTTTGCTATGGGAGTATGTAGGAACAAGGTATCTAAATCTTCTTCAACACTTCTTGAATCTACTTTCCGTAATCCGCCTTTCTCTTCCGGAGTTTATACGTGGTGGCACTGGATGAATGGTAATATTACTAAAGATGGCATAACCTGTGACCTTGAAGCCATGAAAGCAAATGGCATTGCAGGCTATCAATTGTTTGAAGCAGGAAGTGGCATTCCCATTGGTCCGGTAGAATCGCTTAGTGATGAGTGGGTAGATCTTATTTTACATACGCTCAAAGAGTCAGAGAGATTGGGCTTGGAGTTTGCAATGCACAACTGCCCCGGCTGGTCATCTAGTGGTGGACCTTGGATTACTCCGGATAAAGCTATGCAGATAATAACATGGAGCGAAACAAAAGTAACAGGTGGAAAACAAATCCGGATGCCGTTGCCTACTCCCAAACATATGTTTGATTATTATATAGATACATTTTGTTTGGCTATTCCGGCAAATATGGAAGTGATACCTAAGTCATCGGTTCTTGAATTGTCAGGGCAACTTAAGGATGGCGTTTTAACTTGGGCGGCTCCCGCTGGTGAGTGGTTGATTATGCGTTTCGGACAAACAGCTAAAGATCAGAAGAATAAGTCAGCTCCCTCTAAATCGACCGGATTGGATTGTGATAAATTCAGTACGGAAGCACTAGACTATCATTTGGATTGTATGTTTAAGAGGCTGATGCCTGCAATGGAGAAGGTAGCCAAACATTCTAAGATTGGCTTGCTGATAGATAGCTATGAAACGGGCGATCAGGATTGGACTTCCGACATGCCTGCCTACTTTGAACAAAAGCATAGGTATGCGCTTTATCCGTTTTTGCCTGCGTTAGCTAATAAGGTGGTTGAGAGTGAGGAAAGTACGAAGCGTTTCCTGTTTGACTTTCGCCGAACCAGAGCTGATCTGTTTGCTGAGCGTTACTATGCGCATTTTCAAAAACGGTGTAAAGAGAAAGGTATAATAACTTATACAGAGCCTTACGGTGGCAATATGATGGAAGAATTGCAAGTGGCACAACAGCTTGACATTAATATGGGAGAATTCTGGTGTGGCCAGACTGTGCTTTGGGCAAATTATAAATATAACCGTACCGTTAAACAAGTGGCTTCAATAGCACATACGCTTGGTGGAAAGATTGTTGGTGCTGAGGCTTTTACTTCTGAACCAGATGCAGACAAATGGCTGTTGTATCCATATGCTCTAAAGTCACTAGGTGATTATATGTTCACCCGGGGACTTAGTAGGATTTATTTTCATCGTTTTGCCCACCAACCGCATCCTACTGCCGCTCCGGGAATGACGATGGGAGCATGGGGATTGCACTTTGACCGTACCAATACGTGGTGGAAACCGGGGAAAGCGTGGATTGACTATTTGAATCGTTGTCAGCACATTTTCCAGAGCTCAACTTTCTATGGTGATATTCTTTATCATAATGGTGATGATAGTTTTGGCAGTACCATTGAACCGGAACAAACCCCATTGGCACCTCCAGAAGGGTATGATTATGACATGGTAAATACTGAAATACTGGACAAGGCACACATCAAGGATGGAAAGATTCTTCTTCCTGCTACACGCTTTGATGGCTATAAGCTCTTAGTGTTGCTTAAATCGGAAACAATGTCATTGCATACGTTGCGGATACTGGATCGATTGGTGGATGAGGGAATGGTGTTGGTTGGTCAAAAGCCACAGCATACATTAGGTTTGTGTGATGGGGAGAAAGAAAATGAGTTTGTTGCATTGGTGAAAAAAGTCTGGCAGTACCCGAACGTATATGAAGGAGAGGATTTGCAAATCATTCTCAATCGGTTAGGTGTATCTCCTGACTTTGTTTATTATTCTGAGACAGGAAATTCAGCTGTTCATGCTATCCATTATCAACAGGAAGGAGTCGAGATATACTTCTTGGCAAATCGTAAGCGAGCGTATGAAAAAGGAACAGCTCATTTCCGGATAAAAGGTTATATTCCGGAGTTATGGGATCCTTATACAACTGAAATTTTACAGTGCCCGGTCTATCGCACTGATAGTGAAGGTGTAGAAATTCCTCTTAATTTTACTCCTGCAGGATCTATGTTTGTTGTTTTTCGTAAGGCTGAAAAACAACGGAAGTGTACAAATTTGAAATACAATGGAGTTTCTTTGTTTCCAACTATTAAAAATGTAGTGGAACAGGATTCTTTATCTGTAAATTTTAGTATTACTTGTTGGATAAAGCCTGAGGTGGACATAGCCATAACCGAAGAACAGGAACTTGGTGATATGTGTGCTCGTTTTTTTGCTATTTACCCTTTAGAAGGAGAGAGGCGACATGGAAACGGGCATAGTGCTGTTGGGTTGTCAGTGGGGCGGAATGGAGTGGTTGTATATGAGCGGACTATACATAATAAAGCTGTATACCGAAATCTCAGACCATTATCGGGGTGGACTCATTTGGCTTTGATCTATCAGAATAACGTACCGCATCTTTGGATAAATGGAGTATATGCTGGGGCAGGAACAACTTCAAGCACAATTGTACACCTCGAGACATTGCATTCGGATTTGTTGTGTAAAGCGGATGCTTATGAAGGTGGACTTTGTAATTTATGTATCCATTCTTCAAGTATTGACCAGACAGAGATAACCAAACTTTACCAAAAAGGGGTACCTGCTCCGTTCCATCCAAGTGAGCAGGTGATATCATGGTTGCCCAATTATCAGTTTATTGCATGGCAAGCTGGTATTTATGAGTTTGTTTCAGAGCATACAAGTTTTCGGAAGTATGTTGACATTCTTCCTGCGCGTATTTTGTTAGAGGGGCCCTGGAGGGTTCGATTTCCAAAAAATATGGGAGTAACTGAAGAAATTACTTTAAGCCAGTTGCATTCATTGCATTTAGAAGAAAATTTTGGGGTTCGTCATTTTTCGGGAACGATGAATTATCTCTATTCGCTGTCTATCAATAGTGCCTATTTACAAGACGATATTTGTTTACGTTTGGATCTAGGGCGTGTAGAAGTACTTGCTGAAGTGTTGGTGAATGAGAACTGTGCTGGAATCTGTTGGGCTCCTCCCTATTCTGTTGATATACAACAATTTTTGCACGAAGGAGATAATGCAATAGAAATTCGTGTAACAAATTTGTGGGTTAACCGATTGATTGGTGATGAGTACATGCCTGAAGAGAATATTTATGGTTATCAGGATATTCCAAATAAATATTCTACATTGCGCAACGGTGGTATCAAAAAACTTCCTGAATGGTATATACAGGGTAAACCGAAACCTGCAGGAGGCAGAATTGCATTTACAACTTGGAAGCATTATGACAAAACCTCACCCCTTGTTGAGTCCGGTTTATTGGGACCGGTCACGCTAACGGCTGGGAAAATAGGGAACTTGAATAGGTAAGGTGCTTTCTGGATATAAATTTGAGGCAAGAGTGATATCATTTTCATTCTTGCCTTAAGTATCTATGTACAAGCTCTTTTTAGTTGAGAGAATTGTCTTTGTGCTTATTGCTTTCTCTGTATTCCTTAGGAGTTTGATTGTATCGTTTGCCAAATTCTTTATAGAAATGTGACCGATTTGTGAAAGCTGTCCGATACATGACTTCTTGTATAGTCAACGTGGTGGTTAATAGTAGTTTCGCGGCATAATTAATTCTTTGTTCTTTAATGAAATCTTTAGGTGGTAGCTGCTCCAGATTTTTAAACTTGCGATATAAGTTTCTACTGCTGGTTTGCATGGCTCCTGCAAGTTCTTCCGGTCCGAACTTGGTGTTGTCCATATTTCTATTGATTAGTTCAACAGCAGTTTCTATAAACTTCTTATCTTCCTGTTGTAGCAAATGTCCACCACTAAATTCAAAGGCACTTGCTGAGGAGTTGTAATATTGCTTTAATTCTTCCTGCTTTTTTAATAGTTGCTTGATGATGCTCTTCAGATATTGAGTATTGAATGGTTTGGGGATATAAGCATCTGCTCCAGATTCTATACCTTCAATCTTTTCATCGGTTGTATTCTTTGCAGAGAGGATAATTAGTGGAATATGCATTGTATGTTTGTTGCTTTTGAGCTGTTTGATTAAAGTGATTCCATCTATTTTAGGCATCATAATATCTGTAATGATGAGGTCCGGTGTTTTTTGTTTTAATATGGTAAGCCCTTCTTCGCCATTTTCTGCGGTTAAAACAGAGTATTCATCGGATAGTATATCTTTTAGCATCCACAGTAGCTCTTTGTTGTCATCTATCATCAGAATGGTTGGCTCCGGTTGATTGGATTCTTCCTGATGATTGTCTCTTTCAGTTATTTCAGTACTGGTTTTATGGTTAAAAGGTTCAGATTTAGGAACTTCTTCATTTAGTATACGTTCCGCTTTTCCTGTTACTTCAAGTTGTGGCAGGTTCACTATGAACTGAGCATATTGGTTTACTTCACTTTCTACTTCAATAGTACCTTGTAGCAGTTCTACCATGCTTTGGCAGATAGCAAGTCCCAAACCATTTCTGGAAGAAAGCCCTTTAATACTATTCTCTTGAATATTATCAAGTACACTATATCTGTTAAATATAAATGGAATACTCTCTTTGCATATTCCTTTTCCCGTATTATAAACTTTTAGATTTAACTTGTCTCCTTCGGCTTTTATGGATATGCGGATTATTCCATTCTCGGGGGTATATTTAAATGCATTCGAGATAAGATTATTCAGGATCTTTGTGAATCCACTATAATCACTCTTCCACATAATTTCTGGATAGATATCGGTTTCTAGATGGATTTGATTCTGCTCTGCCAACTCACTGAATGAATCTATAATTTCCTTTGCCAGTTTACTGATATTCAGTTCCTGTATGTGGCATATCTGATTACCGGTTTCCATACGGCGGAAATCTATGACCTCCTGTATCAGGCTATTGAGGCGCTCTGTATTTGATTTAATAATCTGAGCATATTTCCTGATGAAAGCATCACTGTTCTCATGCTGCAATATTCTTTCACATGGTCCATAGATCAGGGTAAGTGGTGTGCAAAATTCATGTGTGATGTTAGTGAAGAAACGTAGTTTACCTTCGTACATTTCTACTTTATACTTTTCGTTTAATCTCTTGGAAATAGCGGCTTTTCTCCGTTCGTATTTCCGCCGGATATAGTGCCAGAATCCAAATCCTGCTCCAAGGGCCAGTAATACATATATTATCTGAGCTGCAATACTTTGGTACCAAGGGGGAAGAATGACAATACGGATACTCTGGATTAAATTATCATTGTTATTTCCTCCGTCATTGTATTTCACTCTCAATGTATAGTCTCCGGGAGGAATATTTGTAAATTGAGCTTCATTGGAACGTGTATTCATCCATACATTACTGAAATTCTCAAGTTTATAAGAATACTTGCAGTTCTCACCATTGATAAAGTCGGTGGCAACAAAAGAGATTGCAAAGAAATTCTGGTCATAGTTCAGTACGATATTTTGGGGATTGCTGCCTTTCTTTTCAAATTCATGAATATTATATTCCTTATTGAATATCCTTACTTTAGTAAAATGAATATCAGGTACGAAATTGCTTCTTCCCTTTTTCTCCTTTTTTATCCAGACTATGCCATTTACTCCCCCAAAAAAGTATCTGTTTCTTACTTTGTCTTGAAAATATGCGTTATCACTGAATTCTGTTATATCTAATCCTGTCCTATGATTAAAGTTTTTGAATATATTTTTTTGAGAATCAAATAATATAATACCGGTATTACTGCTTAACCATAGATGTCCTTCTTGGTCTTCAATGATTCCGTGTATTGTATTATTGGGTAAACCCTCATTCTCATTAAAATTCTTATAGTCATAATTGCCATTGGATGAGAATTTTAGTTTAGTTAACCCATAACTTGTACCTAACCACATATCTTCATGTTGGTCTTGATGTATACATAATATATCGCTCATGGGAGCTATGCCATTCCTATCAAAAGAGATGAAAGAATAATCTTCAGTATGCGAGTTTAATCTGATGACACCATTACCACGCATCCCAATCCAGATGATAGAGTCGTTTTCCGGATATATGGCATATATTTGATTATTTTTCTGCTTATGCGGAACCTTAAAGTTAAATGCATGAATCTGTTTAGCTTCAATCCCTTGCTTATGTCGTTGGGTGCTTATTTTCAATAGAGTATTTCCTGCCCCTATCCACAATAGTGAGTCGTTTGTCTCACTCATGGAATGTACGTGGGCGATATCTTGATTAGTATTGTTGATTAATGAGTGAATTTTATTGTCCGAGAAAGAGTAGTAGTTTAAACCGGGGCCATTGGAGCCTATCCACAGAATTGGATACACATTGCTTGGTGCAAATGCGAAAACTGCATTATTAGTGAGTCCTTCTTGAGTTGTAAGATGTGTAACGTTATCATTTGAATACTCTTTTGAAGTATCGTAATTTCTGATTTTTATTACACCGTTATCTTTTGTACCTAACCATAAGGTGTTATATTTATCAGTGTAAACGGCACGAATCGGCCTTTTCTTGCTGATCGGAAGTTCATTGAGTAATATATTGGTAAATGTGTACTCGTCTTTTGTCCATGCATATACCCCTTGGCCGTCTGTGCCAATCCAGATAATATCTTGTTGTTTATCTTTCCACAAAGAGAATACACCACAATTGATGTTGAACTTCTCAACTTGGTAGTTTTGTTCAGCTATTAGTCGTATAAGACCATTTGTTTCAAATCCAATAAGAATGTCTTTATTATCAAAAGCAATAGCTCCGATTTTACCACTTTCCTGAATCAATTGCTTTAATTTTTTGATAAAATGTAGCTTCTCTTTGTCTTTGTAAAATATGTTTCCTTCAGAATCTACCATAATTATTTTCTCGTCACTGTAGAAAGCATATTTTATGAGGTGTGGATATATAAAATCCGGATGTCTGACTACTTGAGGGTTATTTGTTTTTTTACCAGATATGGTATACTTTTCCATTATGCCTTTATGGTTTATCCATACCGTATCTTGTGAATCAATTATGAAACTCGATACATTGTCCAATTCCTTCTCATTATAGAAGGGGAAATTTATAAATTTATTGTCTAATTTCGAATATAGAGATAATGTATTGGGTCTATTAAATACATATAAATAGTCTTGGCTGTCTTTGGCGATATACGAATTTTCGCCAAATTCATTATAGTATTCTTCTATAGTATTACTTTGCTGGGATAGTTTATTTAGCCCCCATTTTGTGCTAATCCATAGATAGTTCTTATCTGTTTCTATAACTTTTCTGATAACGTTACTTGAAAGACTATTTTGATTGTTGATATCAGGCTTATATACATATATCTTTTGGCTGTCGTACATATTGAGCCCGTCATAAGTACCAATCCATAAGAATCGTTTTTCATCCTGAAATAAACAGGTAACGGAACTATTTGATAGCCCGTCACGATTACTAATTTGTCTAAGGTTGTGTGAATTGACATTTTGTATAAAACAAAATAGTAGCAGCAAAGAAAATTGAATATAATATTTCATTAGTAGTCCTCTTGGCATTAATCACTTTTACTGGCGAACAAAGATAGTGCTCTGATTGATTTTTCCAAAATTCTATCTGGTTGAATTTAGGTTTTAACAAGATCAACTTTAGTTAAAACTAAGGTTTTATTGTCCGGGGGATAACCTCTGCTAAAAGACTGTTGTATTCAATTTCGCCATAACTGTATTCTCTTTGTGCATTGCGGATATGAGCATGATATTGGCGAGATATTGTATATATACATATTGCTTGTACGCTAATTTTGCATGTAGAAACAACATCAAACGTTTTCAATAGTGTATTAGTCTTTTTGCAGGTATTGAGAAAAGATACATATTATTAATTTTTGATAAATAGCGATGAATATGGAAAAACATTCTTTTAATTTTTTGAGTATTTCTAAAAAGATGTCATTAGAGTACTTTTTGATAATTTGAGTTTTGGAGAATTACTCATGCTGATGTTTTAAAGGTATTTGTCTCTTTAATAAGTGTCTTTTAAAATAGAACCAATTAAAAAATATATTAATATGAAAAACATTTTTATGCTAACAAACAAAAGTGAACAAAGACTAGGAGGAAAACGGTTCTCTGCAATCCTTCTATTATTGTGTTTATCTCTGTTTACTGTTTATGGTCAGGGAAAGAAAAATATTAAGGGATTAGTCACTGATGAGAAAAATGAACCATTAATAGGAGTCAGTGTAGTGGAACTTGGTACTTCTAATGGTACAGTAACGGATATAGATGGAAAGTTTGATTTAAATGTTTCATCAAATTCGACTTTAAAGTTTAGCTATATCGGCTACAATGTACTTGAGAAAAAGGTTGGCATACAAGCAATGATGAATGTTGTTTTAACTGAGGTTGCCTCAGAATTGGATGAAGTTGTAGTAGTGGGTTATGGAACTGTAAAGAAACGTGATCTGACAGGCTCTGTTACATCTGTTGATTCTGAAAAACTGTTGCAGAGTCCGGCGTTATCCGCTGCTGAGGCTATTCAGGGTAAAGTTCCGGGAGTATTGATACAGAACACAAGTTGGACTCCAGGATCTACTCCGTCTATTCTTATTCGTGGTACACGTTCTATCAAAGCAGGAAATGATCCGTTGTATGTAGTGGATGGTATTCCTATTTCAACAGCTCCTAATTTATTTGCCCCTGGTGATATAGAGTCGATAGAGGTTCTTAAGGATGCCTCAGCCACAGCGATATATGGGTCTAGAGGTGCTAATGGAGTTATCATTATCTCAACGAAGAAAGGTAAAAAAGGAAAAGTACAGGTTGATTATAATGGTTATTATGGTGTTCAGACCATTCAAAATAAGTTGGAATTAATGGATGGATCAGAATATGCGGAGTATGTGCGTGAAGCTTATAGAGCTGCCGGACAATATGATTCAGCAGTACCTAATATGGAACTGGATAAAACATTACCTTCGTTTACTGGCGATGATTATACTTGGCAGTCTATTGCAATGGCTTATGATGAAAATGGTAATTATGATCCCAGTAAAGTACGTTCCGGGGCTTTGTGGTGGAACGAAGTAGAACGTACAGGTATAGTGACTGACCACCAGCTCGGCATTAGAGGTGGAGGTGATAAAATGCAGTTTGCTTTTAATACTACATATTTCAGGAATGAAGGTATTTATAAGAATCAAGATTACTCGCGTTATACGGTAAAGTTGAGTGTTGATGCGGAGGTTACTAATTGGTTGAAGATAGGAGGACAGTCACATTTTAGTCATTCATTACAGGATAGAGGTTCGAATTTTCAGGATTGCTGGCGTGTTAATCCGCTTGGACGATTGTACGATGATGATGGAGCACCTACGTTGATGACCTCGGGTGGTGACTCTCAATGGTGGAATCCTCTTCAATATTTGGAGCCTGATGCTGTAGTAAATCCGTTGAAGATTAACCGTTTCTTAGGTAGTTATTATGGAGAAATCAAGCTTCCGTTAGATGGACTTAAGTATCGTGCAAATATTGGAATTGATTTCCATTCTCGTCAGGATTATTCTTTTTTATCTTCAAATGCAAGACAGGGTAATCCTAATCAGGCAAAGAACGCTACTCAGCAGACCTATGCTTATACGTTTGAAAATCTGTTATTCTATGATAAGCAGTTTGGAAAACACTCTATCGGAGTTACCTTACTGCAATCTATTCAGCGCAATAGAACTGAAAGTTTAAGTACTACTGTTCAGGATTTACCTTCGGATGATCTGCTTTTTAATGATATTGCGTCAGCATTGGATATGACAGGATATGACAGTAATAACCAGGTATGGAGCCTTGCTTCTTTCATGGGGCGCTTGAACTACAATTATAAAAGCAGGTATTATGCAACATTCTCAATGCGTTATGATGGCTCTTCACGTTTAGCAGATGGACACAAATGGGTTTCTTTCCCTGCTTTTTCATTGGCATGGAGAGTAAATGAGGAAAACTTCCTTAAGAATTTTGATAAACTTGATAATTTGAAACTGCGTTTCGGATATGGTGTAACTGCCAATACTTCTATTAATCCTTATCAAACAAAGGGATTGTTATCAAAGAAGTATTATAATTATGGAGAAAATATGGTTATTGGTTATACCTCATCCAGCTTACCGGATAAAACATTGACTTGGGAAACTACCGGACAATGGAATGTAGGTGTTGACTTTAGTTTTTTCCGTGGACGTTTGAGTGGAACAGTTGATGCTTATCTGCAAAATACACATGATTTGCTGCTTGACCGTCAGTTACCTGCTGTCTCTGGCTATACGAGTGTACTTACTAATGTTGGTAAGACAAGGAATAAGGGTATTGAAGTTAGTTTATCTACTGTGAATATACAAAATAAAGACTTTACATGGTCTACAGATTTTATGTATTCAACTAATAAGGAAGAAATTGTAGAATTGTATAATGGGAAAGTAGATGATATAGGCAATAGTTGGTTTATAGGCGAAGCGCTTGGGGTATATTATGATTATAAGAAAATCGGTATCTGGCAGGATACTCCGGAAGATCTTGCAGAAATCGAAAAATATAATAAGAATGGTCATAAATTTGCACCGGGAATGATTAAACTGCTGGATATTGATGGAGATCATAAAATTACTGCAGACAATGATCGTATGATCCTTGGACAAAAACGCCCCAAACATATTTTTAATTTTAGCAATACATTTGTTTATAAAGGTCTTGACCTGAATGTTGTTCTTTATGGAACTTTAGGCGGAATGTTGAGAAATGCAGTTCGCGTGAATCACCAGTCTTATCGTAATAATAGTGTGAAATTTGACTATTGGACTCCTAATAATCCCACTAATGCTTATCCGCGTCCTAACAGGTTGTATGACAATATAGAGTATGAATCTTCATTATATTATGAAAAATCTGATTTTTTACGTGTTAAAACAATAACATTAGGGTATACATTACCTAAAAGTCTGGTTAATAAAGCAACTTTATCTAATTGTCGCTTATACGTTACTGCACAGAATCCTCTTGTGTTTACAAGCTACACCGGAGTCGATCCGGAAGGAGCGGCAACCTATGCTTCACCAAGTGTAAGTAGTTGGATATTTGGTATGAATGTTTCTTTTTAAACTAAATAAAATAAGAATAAAATGAAAACGATGAAATATAGAAAAAGCATCGACATAATTTTTACGATGGTTTATGGATTTATCTCCCTGATAAATGTTAGTTGTGATGATTTTCTTTCAGAGAAAGAAGTTCCTCGTATAACAAGTGATTTTTATAAAACTGAACAAGGTATACTGGCAGCTGTTGATGCCACCTATGCTTATATGCGTTTTGGAGTTGGTGGAGAGTTCTCTAATGTTTTTACAGAATTAGGCACTGATCTGATAACAGGTGCGGAGGGAGCTTTGAGTTATCCCTATAATTTATATAGTGCAACTTTGTCACCAACAGAATCGAAGTTATATAGTTTGTGGGAAAACCATTATAAAGCTATCGGAGTGACAAACTTGGTTTTAGATGCTCTGCCGGAGGCGAGTGTATCGGAAGCAGAAAAAGAGAGTTATGGTGCTGAGATGAATTTCTTTCGTGCGTACTTCTACTTTGACTTAGTTCAACAATTTGGCAAAATACCTTTGGTTACTAAGGCAATACAAGAACCTCAAACTGACTTCAAACGCTCTTCTGTATCAGATGTCTATAAGCTTATTGTCAGTGATTTAAGATATGCGGCAGAACATCTCCGTGAATCGGCAACTGGTACAGAACAAAGTAAGGCTACTAAATATGCTGCTGCTCATTTATTGTCTAAAGTTTATCTTACACGTGGTAGTGCAGTAACTGATCAGCGTGGACAATTATCAACTGATATGGATAGTGCTTATTACTATGCAAAAAGGGTAATAGACAGCCCTAAGTATACTTTATTGAATAACTATTCGGATTTGTGGGATGTTAACAACATGGGAAATCGTGAGGTTATCTTTTCCATTCAGTTTACTCTTGATCCGATATATAATGGAGATGGAAATAAATCTCATTTATATTGGGGATCGTGGTATGAAGATCAACCTGGTATGAAGCGTGATATAGCTAACGGCCGTCCTTATCGTTTTCATCGTGCTACCAATAAGACGATGTTTGAGTTATTTGATCGTAAAAATGACTCCCGTTTTTATAAGAGTTTTAAATGGACCTACTATTGTAATAAAGTAACTTCTTCTTTAGCCATAGGAGATACTGCTATTTATTATAGTTTAAATGCTCCTAAGAACAGAACATATAAATATAAATATTTTCAATGGAACAAGGATGATCCAAGTAAGAATAACAGATATTATCCCATTGTGTTGAAATATGAGGATCCGTTAAGAGAAACGGCAAATGAGCAGAAAGGGGTACGCGAATGGGTACGTATGCGTCTTGGCGAGACTTACCTCATTGCTGCGGAAGCAGCAGGACGTAAGGGGGATTACAACTTGGCTGCTGATTTGATTAATGTTATTCGTGAGCGTGCTTCTTGGAAGTCCGGCGAAAAAAAGGTACCTCAATATTGGCTGGAAGAAGGTGGAGAAATGGACAACACGGAATCTACTTATGAAAATATAAAAGTGACTGCAGATGACTTGAAAGAGAACTTTGTAGATTTTATGTTGGATGAAAGAGGACGTGAACTTTTGGGCGAATACACAAGATGGGAAGATCTGGTACGTTGTGAGAAATTGGTTGAGTATGTAAAAAAATGGAATCCAGACGCAATGAAGAATATCCAAGAGTATCACAAACTGCGTCCAATTCCTCAAAAGCATATTGACCGACTGAATCCTCGCGGTTCTGATGAGGAAGAGCAGAACCCTGGATATTTCTAATTCTACCTAAAAACTTATGTAATGTAAGGAGTTGGTTCATTATTGGGCTAACTCCTTATTAAATAGACTTTTATTTTTGAAGATAAAAAACTGATATTTAATACCATGAACTTGACTAAATTATTAAAAAGGGGAAACAATTCTTTTGTTGTTGCACTCCTTTGGGGGGTTACTACAGATGTAGATACTTTTTCAAAATTTGTAGGCTTAACCGACTGAAAGGTTATTGTGGGCTGAATCAGGGAGAAAAAATTCTGAAAAAACTCGAATGAAGCTGCATATGTAGCAAAACGATTTAAAGAATGCTAAAAGATAAGTTACCTAATGTTACTATAGCGGGACTGGCAGTTGCTGGAAGTATCCGTTGGCTTGAGTCTTTCTTGAAAAATTCATTAGGAATATATTTTGCTGATGCTGAAGTAGAAGCTGATGGAAGTTTTCAACTAAATATAAGAGAGAAATATCAACCACAAAATGAATATGTTAAAGTATCCGTCCCGGCAATGAGTGCGGCGGTGATAATTATAGATAAAGAATGATTATGAAAAGGTTACTAATTATTTATCTAGCGTTATGCTTTTGGGGAGAATGCAGTTATGCTGTAGAGAAGCAGAAGGATATAGAGATTTTATATAATAGATTGTTGGAAGAATACCTATCGGATTCGATAGACGTTTCTCAAGCAGAAAAAGATTTGGCTGTTATGCAAACTGATGGTAGTTGGAAAGACATTGATTATAAGACAGTGACTTTCTATTTCGATGCAGACCGTCATCTCAAAAGATTAAGAAACATAGCATTGGCCTATAGTAAGCCTGGAAATAAGCTATTTCATAAGCCAGAATTGAGAAAAAAGATAGTATTGGGGTTAGACTATTTCCGGACAGTTAATCCCGATTCCGGAAATTGGTGGTATCGGGATATCGGGGCTCCTTCCCAATATATGGTTCCTCTTCTTTTGTTGAAGAAAGAACTGAAAAGAGAAGATTTGATGAGGCTTTCTGCTTACCTGGTTGATAAGACAGATAATGTAGCACATAGAGGTAAGAACAGGACATGGGTGTCTGCAGTCTTGATACATAAGGGCTGTATAGAAGATAATTATGAGTTAATAGCCAAAGGATTTTCTTCCATTGCTTCTACCATATATGTAGAGGAGAAAGATGATGAAGGAATGAAAAGAGATAATAGTATCCATCAGCACCGTCCTCAACTTTATTCGGGTGGATATGGAATGTCACTGATGTCTGACTTGGCAGAGTATATTACTTTAGCTAATAAGACATCTTTCATAAATTTTTTTACTCCTGATAAGATTAAGTTGGTATCAGATGTTTTTCTGAAAGGAACACAGATGTTCGGATACAGGGAGGCATATGATTTTGGGACGATTGGACGGGGAATATGTCGGCCGAATTGCTTGAGTAATATGTCCACGTACACATTAGATTTAATGAAAGAAGTTGATCCTATTCATGCAGAAGATTATGAAGCATGGAAAAAGCATATTAATGGTGCAGCCTTTCCGGTACCTGGAAATACACACTTCTGGAAATCGAACATTATGACTCATCATGGAGCTGATTATTACATGTCTGCCAAAGTCATATCCGTGCGCACAAATGGTACGGAAATGCTGAATGGGCAGAATTTGAAAGGTTATTATCTACCATTAGGAGCGACTAATATAATGACTACCGGTCATGAGTATGATGACGTCTTTGTAGCTTGGGATTGGACGCGGGTACCGGGAACAACGGCGGTTGCTAATCAGTCGACTGCCGAATTACGTTGGTATCTGTTCGGGTCGAATCAATTTGGCGGAGGTGTTAGCAACGCCCATAATGGAGTAATGGCTTATGAGCATGCCTATCAGGGTGTGGAAGCTCGGAAAGCTTACTTTTTTATGGGAGATGCTATGGTATGTATGGGAAGTGGTATTAAGGCAGCCCGTACGCAGGAAGTTCGTACTTCGGTAAATCAATGTCTGGCAAATGGTGAGGTTACATATGGCTTGTCAGGGCATACATACCGGCTAATGGATAACTTGTCCGACAAAAAGATAGACTGGGCTTACCATGATAATGTAGGGTATATTTTCCCGCAAAATGGGAGTGTAACATTGAGAAAAGCCAAGCAAACGGGTACCTGGCGGGAACTTGAAGTAACGGCAAGTGAGCAACCTGTTACAAAAGAGGTTTTTAGTTTATGGATTTCGCATGGCACTACTCCACAGAATGAGGATTATTGCTACATAATAATGCCTGATAAACCTCTTTCTTATTTTACAGATAAGAAGTTTGAGAATGAAATCAAAATTATAGCCAATACGGAGCAGATACAAGCGATTGCCAATGAGAATAAGAGACAGTATGCTGTCGTCTTTTATGAACCGGGTGAAATACGGTTCTCAGATGATCTGGTAGTGGCAGTCAATAAAAAAGTTTTGTTATACATTGAGAAGAAAGACGGGCAATATGAAATAGCTGTAGCTGATCCTTTGTATAAAGAGGAGTCTGTTCAATTAAGCCTGAATGGAGAACAGATGGATATAACATTCCCTTCCGGTGACTATTCCGGTAGTTCGGTGATAAAGCATATAGCTCAAAAGCATTAATAAGTACGCAAAGGCACTACTTACGTAGTGATTGCTAAGAAATAAAGAACTCGTCAAACAAGAGAATCATCTTTTTGTTTATTGGCTTCCCTATACTCCCTGGGAGTTTGATTATAGCGTTTGGCGAATTCTTTATAAAAATGCGACCGGTTGGTAGCCGCTATCCGGTACATGATTTCTTGTATATTTAATGTTGTTGTTAACAGCAATTTTGCAGCATATTTCATTTTTTGCTCTTTTATGAAATCTTTGGGAGATGATTGGTTCAGTTTTTTGAACTTTCGGTATAAATTTCTGCCACTGGTTTGCATCGCCTCGGCTAATTCGTCAGGGCCGAACTCTGCATTATCCATATTTTTATTGATTATTTCTATAGCGGTTTGCAGGTATTCTTTATCCTCATTTTGTAATAACTGTCCTCCACTATAGTCAAATGCACTTGCAGAAGAGTTATAGTATTGCTTTAACTCTTCTTGTTTTTTTATAAGTTGTTTGATAATGGTTCTAAGATATTGTGTATTGAAAGGTTTGGGAATGTAAGCATCCGCTCCGGATTCTATACCTTCTATTTTCTCATCGGTTGTATTCTTGGCCGAAAGAATTACCAATGGAATGTGTGTAGTATGCTTATTGTTTTTCAGTTGTTTAGTCAGAGTGATTCCATCGATTTTAGGCATCATGATATCTGTGATAATCAGATTCGGAGTTTCTTGTTTCAATAGTTCCAATCCTTCCTCTCCGTTTTCGGCAGTTAAGATTGCATATTCATTTGATAATATATCTTTCAACATCCACAACAATTCTTTATTATCATCAATAATCAGTATTGTGTTTTCCGGTTGGTTAGTTTCTTCTTCGTTATTGACTGTTTCGGGCAGTGTTACCTCTGTTTTATAATTGGACAGTTCAACTTTGGCAATTTCATGTGGTTGTATATTTCCCACTTTTTCTGTGGTTTCAAGCGCAGGCAAAGTCACAATAAATTGGGCATATTGATTTACTTCACTTTCTACGTTAATGGTTCCATGTAGCAATTCTACCATACTCTGGCAAATGGCAAGCCCTAATCCGTTTCTGGATGATAAGCCTTTTATACTATTTTCTTTGATGTTGTCGAGTATACTGTACCGGTTAAATATTAACGGAAGGTTTTCTTTACTGATACCTTTCCCCGTATTATACACTTTAATGCTTAGTTTATCTTCTTCTTTTTTTATGGATATACGGATAGTCCCATTTTCCGGTGTGTATTTGAAAGCATTGGAAATAAGATTATTGAGGATTTTAGTAAAGCCGTTGTGGTCACTTCTCCAAATGATATCCGGAGTGATGTCTGTTTCCAACTGAATTCGATTCTGTTCGGCCAATTCATCAAATGATTCAATGATTCCGTTGCCCAATTCGCTGATATTCAATTCTTGTATGTGGCATATCTGGTTACCGGTTTCCATACGGCGGAAATCGATGACTTCTTGTATCAGGCTGTTAAGCCGCTCGGTATTTGATTTTATAATCTGGGCATATTTTTTTATAAAGTCATCACTATGTTCATAATTGAGTATCCTTTCGCATGGTCCGTAGATAAGTGTGAGCGGAGTACAGAATTCATGTGTAATATTGGTGAAGAAACGTAACTTCCCTTCATACATTTCTTCTTTATATTTTTCTTTCAGCCTTCTGTCGATAGAAGCTTTCCTCCGTTCGTACTTCCAACGAATATATCGGAAAAGGCCTAACCCTGCTCCTATAAGTAGTAGAACGTAGATTGTTTGAGCAGCAATGCTCCAGTACCAGGGAGGAAGGATGGTGATGTATATACTTTGAGTTAAGTTTTCATTACTACTGCTCCCATCATCATACTTCACTCGCAAGATGTAGTTACCGGGAGGAATATTGGTAAATTGCGCTTCATTGGAGCGCGTGTCCATCCATACATTGCTAAAATTTTCCAGTTTATAGGAGTACTTGCTATTTTCTCCATTGATGAAATCCATGGCAACAAAAGAAACAGCAAAGAAATTTTGATCGTGCTTCAATACAATTTCTCTTTTATTACCTTTGCTTTTTTCAAATTCGGATATGTTATAATCTTTATTGAATATCCTGAGCTTGGTAAAGAAAATATCCGGAATGAAATCTTTTCTCTTTTTTTCCCCATTTTCTATCCATACAATACCATCTACGCCTCCAAAGAAATATCGTTTTTTTGTACTGTCTTGAAAGTAAGCATTATCACTAAACTCTATTACCTTTAATCCTGTTTTATGATTAAGGTTTCGGAATGTATTCTTATGTGAATCAAATAGAATGATACCAGTATTACTGCTTAACCATAAGTTACCTTGAGGATCTTCTGCGATACCATGTATTGTATTATTAGGTAATCCTTCATTTTCATTGAAGTTTTTATAATCGTATTCATCATTGGGTAATAAGGTCAATCTGGTGAGGCCGTAACTGCTGCCTACCCATATAATTTTATTTTTGTCTTGATGTATACAGAGAATGTCATTCATTGGAGCTATTCCGTTTTTATCGAATGAGATAAGCTGATAGGCTTCGGTCTGCGTATTCAGGCGAATGACTCCATTTCCCCGCATTCCAATCCAGAGAATAGAATCATTCTCCGGATAAATGGAATATATTTGATTGTACTGCTGTCTGTTGGGGACTCTGAAATAAATGGTACGTATATCTTTGGCTTTAATCGTATTTCCATGTGCTTCAATACTGATTCGGAGCAATCTGCTTCCAGAACCTACCCATAGCAATGAGTCGCAGGTCTCACTCATGGAATGTACACGTGCAATTCTAGAGTTGGTATTGTTGATAAGCGAGTGTATTTTGTTGTCCCGATATGAATAATAGTTTAGTTCAGGACCGTCCGACCCAATCCATAATATAGGATGGCTCTTACTTTCAGTAAAAGCAAAGACTGCATTATTGGTTAATCCGTCTTTGACAGTGAAATGGGTTACATTAGCTGTCGAGTATTCCTGGGCAACATCGTAATCTTTAATTCTGATGATGCCATTATCTTTAGTTCCCAACCACAGAGTGTTTTGTTGATCTGTATGAATAGCCCGGATGGGTCTTCTTTTATTTATGGGTAATTGATTTAATGACAGGTTGTTGAAAGCGTACTCATCTTTGGTCCATGCATATATGCCTTGCCCGTCTGTACCAATCCAGATAATGTCTTGTTGTTCATCTTTCCATAATGAGAATACCCCACAATTAATTTCTATTTTTTCTAATTCATATCCTTTAGCTGCATCGAGCCGAATAAGGCCGTTCGTTCTAAAGCCAATGAGGAGATCATCGTTATCGAAAATAATAGAGCCGATTTCCCCGCTCTCATTAATAAGCTTATTCAGATTTTTAACAAAATGAATGCCTTGGGTTGTTATATAATAAATGTCTCCGATAGAATCGACTATGATGATTTTCTCGTTATGGTAGAATGCATACTCTATGGGCTGAGCATGTTTAAAATCACTATGCCTTTTAATGTTGGGTTGATCAGAGCCTGTGTCAGATACAGTATATCTCTCCAGAACTCCTTGGTGATTGATCCAAATAGTATCTTGTGCATCAATTAGCATACCCAATACTGTATTATGTTCTATTCCTTTATGTACAGGAAGGTCGATAAATTTATTTTCAACTTTAGAATAGAAAGACAAGACATCCGGTTTGCTAAGAACATACAAATTATCGTGGCTGTCTTTAGCCATATAAGAGTTTTCTCCGAATTCATTGTAATACGCCTCTATGGTATTGCTTTGTTGCGATAGCTTGTTAAGTCCCCACTTGGTACTGATCCACAGATAAATGCTGTCTGTTTCTATAATATTTCTGATAACATTGCTTGATAAACTGTTTTGGTTGTTGATATCGGGCTTATAAATATAGATATTCCGGCTGTCATACATATTAAGCCCGTCATATGTTCCGATCCATAAAAAACGTTCGTCGTCTTGAAACAGGCAAGTGACAGAACTGTTGGATAAACCGTCCCGATTACTGATCTGTCTCAGATTGTACGAACAAATGTTGCTTGTTAAACAAGAAAAAAAGAATAAAAGCAGCAATGTATGTTTTCTCATGGGGCTATTCATATTTATTTAAGTATTAGATGCAAACAAAGATATGTTTTTTTTCTGTGCTTCAATCTGAAAAATATGCTTTAAAATGGTATAATTATGTCTTAGGACGATAACCATACAAAAATGGCGAAGATGGGCACGTTCTTTGTCATGTCAGCGTATACTATTGGCACTTTTGTAGATATTACTATATTGATTATTGCCTATTTTTGTATCATTCACTAAAAAAGTAATCTATATTATGAAACGAATCTTATCAGTATTCTTTTTTATTTCATTATTTCATCTATCATTATTAGCCGGATCAATAGGGAAGCTTAATGTTCTTCGCTGTGAATATTTAGTTGCCCCGTTAGGAATAGATGTGCCTTCTCCGCGTTTGAGCTGGCAATTGCCAGTTGATGTTGATGTTCAGGAAGCCTATCAGGTTATTGTAGGCACAGATTCCGTTCGGGTTGCTCAGGGGATGGGTGATAGCTGGAACTCCGGTAAACAGACTATATCAAATGTTCTGGCTGTTTATGCCGGACAAAAACTTCAACCTTATACACGATATTACTGGAAGGTGTGTGTCTGGGATAGTAATAAGATGTATACAAGTGACGTAACTTACTTTGAAACCGGAGTAATGGATGAACACAACTGGAAGGGTAACTGGATATCAGATACCCATAATATACATCTGAAGCCCGCTGCATATTTTAGAAAAGAATGGGATGCAAAACGTACTATTCGGGAAGCCCGTGCATACATTGCTGTTGCCGGATTATATGAACTTTATATTAATGGCTCACGGGTTGGAGATCATCGTCTGGACCCTGCATATACTCGCTTTGATAGACGTACTTTATATTTGACACACGATGTAACGCAACTATTGAAGCAAGGAAATAATGCCATTGGTGTACTGTTGGGAAATGGCTGGTACAATCACCAGTCTACTGCTGTGTGGAACTTCGATCAGGCGCCTTGGCGTGGCAGGCCTAAATTCTGTATGGATATCCGTGTGGTATATGACGACGGAAAGGTAGAATTTATTTCTACTGGTCAAGACTGGAAAACCTCTTTGAGTCCGGTTATTTTCAATAGTATTTATACTGCTGAACACTATGATGCACGGTTGGAACAACCTGATTGGAACACTCCGGGATTTGATGATAAGAAATGGAAAAATGCAAGTTGCACTTCCGCTCCGTCACCTCTGATTGTGTCGCAGCAGATGCATCCTATCCGGGACGTGGAGATGCTCCGTCCGGCAAAGATGATTAAACTTTCCGATTCTATTTATTTATTTGACTTGGGCAGGAATATAGCAGGTGTCAGCCAATTGACAATCAAAGGAAAACCTGGTACGGAAGTTCGTTTGAAGCATTCTGAGAGAATCGGAGAAAATAATAGAGCAGATATGTCTAATATTGATTATCACTATCGCCCTACAGATGATTCAGATCCTTTTCAAACGGATATCTTTATTCTGAGTGGTATGGGAGAAGAAACATTTCGTGCCCGTTTTAATTATAAAGGTTTTCAGTATGTTGAAGTAACAAGTAGCGAGCCGGTTGAACTGACTGATAATAGCTTGAAAGCCTACTTCATGCACAGTGATGTTCCTGTTGCCGGCAGAATCTCATCATCTGATGAATTATTGAATAAGATATGGAAGGCGACGAATGCTGCATACCTGTCAAACTTGTTTGGCTATCCTACGGACTGCCCCCAACGGGAGAAGAATGGGTGGACGGGAGATGCCCATATTGCTATCGAGACCGGACTTTATAATTATGATGGCATCACGGTCTATGAAAAATGGATGGCCGACCACCAAGATGAACAAGCCCCTAACGGAGTGCTCCCTGCCATTATTCCTACTGCCGGATGGGGGTATCATTGGGGGAATGGTGTTGACTGGACAAGTACGGTGGCTATTATTCCCTGGAATATTTACCTGTTCTATGGAGACAAACATTTGCTTGAATCTATGTATGACAATATCAGAAGATATGTGGATTATCTGAATTATACATACCCTTCGGGCATCACGGACTGGGGATTAGGAGATTGGATTCCTATAAAGTCACATTCCTCCAAAGAGCTGACTTCATCCATCTATTATTATGTCGATACGGATATTCTGGCTAAAGCAGCCAGAATATTGAACAAACAACAAGATTATGAAAAGTATTCTGCTTTAGCGCAAAAAATAAAGAATAGCATCAATGCCCGCTTTCTGAATGAGGGAACAGGTATTTATTGTGGTGGAAGTCAGACAGAGTTAAGCGCACCACTCTATTGGGGAATAGTCCCTGAACATCTGAAAGAATTGGTGGCTCATAACTTAGCAGAGAAAGTGAGTAAAGACGGCAGTATGGATGTAGGCTTACTGGGTAGTAAAACTATTCTGAATGCTTTGAGTGCGAATGGATATGCAGATTTGGCTTATCAACTTGCTTCTAAAGAGACCTATCCGTCCTGGGGCTGGTGGATAAAGAATGGAGCAACTACTCTTTATGAGAATTGGCGTATTGATGGGAAAAAAGATATTTCATTAAACCACATCATGTTTGGAGAAATCAGTGCTTGGTATTATAAAGCATTGGGAGGACTTTACCCTGATTCTTCAATGCCCGGCTTCAAACATATTATGTTAAGACCCAATTTTGTAGCAGGTTTGGATGCTTTTGAGGCAAGTCATATTTCCCCTTATGGAGAAATAGTTTCATCATGGAAAAAGAACAGGGGTAAGGTGCAATATACGATTACTATTCCTTCAAACAGTTCTGCTACCTTATATCTAAAGAAGTCTTGTAGAATAAAATGTAAAGAGATAGAAGCTGCTACTTTATTTGCCATGCGCGAGAAAGGAAATGGCATCGAATTGCTAACCGGTACCTATCATTTTGAAATTAAAACTAAATAATTGAAGGAGGGCGTGTCCAAACTGAATGAAAGTTTTTATTTTCTCCTCACTTATTATCTACCTTCTCCTTGTTTTATATAGGGAGATGGTAGGGAGTAGATACGATTCTGATATAGTTTAAACACATCTGAAGCACTGGCTCACTACATAATGCATGTCCAATTTCGCCCAAAATGTATGTTTTCTCAATATGTCCGTTTTTGCCATATTAATGGCGATATTGGATGTACTTATGTACTATTAATCGTCTAACTTTGCCGATAGAAACAACATAATTAGTATGTTTTCAATATGCATTGATTGCACATTAAGGTAAAAAAGATTTTTTGTAAAGCGAGAGGGTGAAGACTGCATGTGCATGATTCATTCGCTCCTTTCGGAAAGTAGAAAAACATTTGTTTAACCTCTAATATATTTTTAAGTATGGAAAAACACTCTCCTTGATTTTCTTAGAGTAAGAAGAATTTATTCTTTATTATACTCTACTTTGGTAAGTTTCTTAATGAACTATTTCTAATATTAATAATACACAATTATGCGAAACAAACTCAATGTCCAAAAGAAAATGATTCTTAGGCATTACTGGCTGAAAGATATCATGCCACTTTCTAAGAAATCCATTTTAATGGCGACACTTTTGTCGCTTGGCTTAGTTACAACTGCTGACGTTTATGCTGCTAAAGACAATCAGACACACATCGGTGAAGTTGTGGCAAGTACTCAAGGTGTTATGCAAACTGCTAAAAAACTAACAGGAAAAGTAGTGGATGCAAAAGGTGAGTCTATCATTGGTGCAACAATTAAAGTGAAAGGAACCACGCAGGGCGCTATCTCTGATATTGACGGTAACTTTAATTTGCCTGTTGATGTTTCTAATCCCACAATAGAAATCTCATTTGTTGGTTATCAAACCAAAACAATGAAGGCTACGGCTGGAGCACCTCTGGTTATTACTTTAGAGGAAGACACCCAATTACTTGATGAGGTGGTGGTGGTTGGTTACGGTACCCAGAAGCGTATGACAATGAGCTCGGCTGTTGCCACCGTACAGGGGGATAAGATTAAGGCTCCTGTTGCTAATGTGTCCAATCAGTTGGGAGGACAGATACCGGGTATTATTACCCGTCAGACTTCCGGTGAGCCGGGAAAAGATGCAGCGACTGTGTTGTTGCGTGGTAATAAACCGCTGGTTCTGGTCGATGGTATCGAACGCCCGTGGGAAAAAGTAAACCAGGCTGATATTGAATCTATTTCTGTTCTGAAGGATGCTGCTGCGGTTGCTCCTTACGGTTTGAAAGGGGCCAATGGTGTAATCCTGATTAATACGAAACGAGGAAAAGAAGGTAAAGTAACCTTGACTTATGATGGTTCGGTTGGTTTTCAGACCCCGATGAATACTCCTGATTTCCTGAATGCTTATGATGCATTGACCTTATACAATGAAGCGTTGAGAATGGATGGACGTGACAAAGAAGTATATGGTGATGATCTGTTGCAGAAGTATAAGGATGGTACTGACGACCGTTACAAAAATACAGACTGGATGGATGAGTACATGAAGACTACCACTACTACTCGTCACAATGTCTCTCTGAGTGGTGGTAATAAGTTTATCAATGCGTTCGCCTCTTTCGGATATATGTATCAGGGCAGTATGATGGGTAAAGACACCGGATATGACAGATTTAATCTCCGTTCTAATGTTGATTTCCATCCGATAGACATTACTAAAGTGAGTGTTGATATCAATTTAGCCTACGATACTAAAAAGAGCCATTATTATGATGGCAAAAAGATGATGGAAGACTTGTATCGTTTGTGTGCTCCGACAGTCCCCAATATGGTTGGCGGAAAACCAGCCATGCAGGGTGGTGGTTCCAGTATGTATATGGGAGTGCATGATGGAGCTGATAAGACATACAATAATAACTTTCAGAATATAACAGTTTCTTTAGATCAGCAATTGCCATTTCTGAAAGGTTTGTCTGCAAAAGCTTTATTCAGTTACGACCGTCAGATTTATGATGCAAAAGAATGGCAATATCCTTTCACGGCTTATGCCTATAATGATGCTGGTGAAATTGAAGAACAACAAGGTGGTGAAGCGAAACCGTCTCTTAACATCACAAATAAGCAATGGACTTATTATACTATTCAGGCTCATTTGAATTATGAAAGAAGATTTGGTAAGCATGAGGTTGGTGTATTAGGTGTATTTGAAAGGAGATGGGGTAATACGGTAGAAACCAAAGCCGGTAGAAAGAACTATGATTTTATGATTCCGGAATTGAATATGGGTAGTCCGGTTGCGGAATTTATCAGCAACTCCGGTACCACCACCCGCTTTGGTCAACAGGGGTATGTTATGCGTCTGAACTATAACTATGCCCAGAAGTATATGCTTGAATTGGCAGGACGTTATGACCAGACTTACCAATATGCTCCTGACCGTAGAAGTGCATTTTTCCCTTCCGTATCTTTGGGTTGGAGACTTTCTGAGGAATCATTTATAAAAGATAATTTCTCATTTATCAATAACTTAAAGTTGAGAGCTTCTTATGGTAAATCTGGTAATCCTGTCGGTGATGCATTTTCTTATCTTTCACAATATAAAATTGAAAATGGTGCAGTGTTCGGCAAAAACCCTACCCAATTGCAGAGTTTGGTGGAGGGGGCTGAACCTAATATTTTCCTGACTTGGGAAACAGTCTGGAAAGCTAATATAGGTTTAGACATAAATTTTTGGAATGATTTGTTGATTGCTGAGTTTGATGTATACCGGGATAAGCGCACGGATAAAATTTTGAGTCCGAATGCGATCGTATCTTCTGAATATGGCATTGGCTTGGCTAAAGAAAATGCTGGTGAAGATGAAAGGTATGGTTTTGATGCAGCATTGAGTAGCCATTATACTTTCAATTGTGGATTAAAGATGTCTAATTCGGTTTCTTTCGGGTTTACTCGTGATAAGCAGATTGAGATTCGTGAAGCTCCCGGAACCAAGAATAATCCAAGAAAGCGTAAGACCGGGCAACCGAGTGGACGCACATGGGGATATAAAGCTGCCGGATTATTTAAGGATCAGGCAGATATTGATAACTGGGCTTATCAGAAGGGCGTATTGCCTGGTGATATCAAGTATGTGGATATCAATGGTGATGGTAAGATTGATAGTGAAGACCAGGTTATTATTGGTTTCAACGAGACTCCTGAAGTGATGTGGGGGTATAACCTTCGTTTGGAATATAAGAACTTCGATTTCAGTATGTTCATTCAGGGAGCTGGTGGTTCTGACTATTATTTGGGTAGCAATGGAGACCGTAATGTTCGTTATCCATTCAAGGATGCCATTCATCCACGCCGTGAACACTTGGATTCATGGACAGAAGCTAATCCGAATCCAAATGCAAAATATCCGCGTTTGTCTGCCTCTATCCGTAACCAGAACTATGAAACATCCTCTTACTGGATGGTAAATACTGCTTATGTGAAACTAAAATCATTGCAGATTGGCTATACTTTTAAACCGCAATTACTGAAGAAAGCCAAGATGCAGAGTTTACGTTTATATGCTGATTTCTATAATTTGTGGACCATTTATAGCAAAATGCCTGACGACTTTGACGTTGAAAACCAAGCTTTCAACTCATATCCACAACAGATTATCAGCTCTTTTGGTGTAAGTGTAACCTTTTAATGCAATATAATTATGAAAAAAATAATATATGGTATCCTTTGTTCCATACTTTTGTTGAATGCTTCGTGCACGGATTTTATGGACAATATAAAACCAACGAATTCTGTTACCGATGAAGGTATCTGGTTGACAGAGTCAAGTGCTATGCTGTTTATGAGTAAAGTTTACAGAGACTTGGATGGACCTTATTATAGCGTAAATGGCTTGAACGACCATGCAGTCGATATCCTGTTTACGGATGATTGTATCCAGATTGGTGAGAAGGCGTCTAATCAATGGAATTTGTTTGACTTCAATGCTTCTTCTGCTCCGATTGACAGATGGGGTAATCGTTATTCTTCTATTCGTAGAGCTAACATTGCTTTGAAGAACTTGCCGGACTCTCCGCTACCTGCTAATGTGAAAGAACGCTTGATGGGAGATTCGTACTTTCTGCGTGCGATGTTCTATCTGGAATTATTCCGTTATTATGGAGCGGCTATACTGATTGACAAACCGCTTGATCGCAATACGGATGATATTTTCCTGGCTCGTGCTACACCGGAGGCTACATTGCAGTTCATTATTTCTGATTTCCAGAATGCTGCCGATCGTTTACCGGTGACGGTGCCTGATGACGAGTTAGGGCGTGCGACTAAGGGAGCTGCGTTGGGCATGATGGCGGCCACTTATTTATATGCAGCCGGAATCATAGATTCCAAATATTATGCAGATGCGGCTAAAACTGCCCGTGTTTTAGTTAGTGGTGATCTGAAAGGTACTTATTCTTTGTACCAGAACGGGTTTGCTGAGATGTTTTATGAGGATAATGAACACAATAGTGAAGTTATTTTTGATATCCAGTTTGCATATCCGTATAGATGGTCGAGTGCACAGACTGTTTTGGCTCCGCCTGAGCCCGGCACACCGGCTGAATATGGATGGAGCAAAGACCACCCGACTGCAAGTCTGGCTGATGAATTTGAAATGGCTACCGGTGAACCTTTTGATTGGAATAATCCGGAACATGCCGCAGCTCCTTATGAGAATCGTGACAAGCGCTTCTATGCAACTCTCCATTACAATGGAAAACCTTGGAAAAACAAGATATTGTATACAGCCCAGAATACTCCGGGCAATCTGAATCTGAAGGAGAACCCCAACGGAATGTATAGTGCTGGTAAACCTTCATGCACAAAAACCGGGTATTACATTGGGAAATACATGAATCAGGATGTGCTATGCGGCTATGATAATCGTGGGCGTGGTGTAGGCGGCGGACATAACTTTATCGTTTTGCGTTATGCAGAAATATTGTTGACTTTGGCCGAGGCAGAGAACGAAGTGAATGGACCGACTGCTGAAGTATATGGTGCAATAAATGAAATACGTGCCCGTGCCGGACAACCTGCACTTCCTGCAGGCTTGGACAAAAGTGAAATGAGAAAACGTATTCGTCATGAACGTCGTATAGAACTGGCTCTTGAGGGTAAAAGATGGTTTGATATTCAGCGGTGGAAGATTGGTGAGGAAGTGTTGAATAAGGATGCGCAAGGTTGCCTTGTGACTTATATAAAACGAGCTGATGGAGAAATTGTGCCTACTTATGAAACGGTATTCGTATGTAAAAAGACGTTCATGGCTCCTCGCGATTATTTGCTGCCGATTCCACAGTCTGCACGTGACAAGAATCCTAATTTGGATCAGAATCCTTTGTGGTAAATGATGATTGTATAATTTAAAAGTAGCTATAAGATGAAAAAGATACTATTTTTTATGTTCGTTGCTTTGGCGCTGACTTTTGTGTCATGTGGAAATGATGACTATGCAGTAGACGAAGCTTATGAAAAAGCAGAGATTACAAATGTGACAGTATATAATAGGGCAGAGGGGGTTATGAGTGATAAGACTCAGATTGACTCTGAAGCTGGGACTGTCATGGTTACTCTGAAAAAAGACGCTGATATTACTGATCTGAAGATGATAGCAACCATTTCTGCGGGAGCAACCCTGACTCCGGGTATGGCTGTTGGTTTCCAAGATTATTCTACTCCCCGTACATATACGGTGACTTCACCGGGTAAAACGGTCGTGAAGCAATGGACAGTGACTGTAATACCTGCAGCTAATTAATTAATAACTATGATGAGGCTGTGTCAATATTATTTTGCCGCAGCCTCATTCATTTAAAGAATTGGAATAATGAATGATACTATAACATGGGGATTGTTTTGCTTCTGTTTATTCTTTATGGCTTGTACCAATAAAGAACAGAATAGTTCGGAACCTATAACAGACAAATACGCGATTCATACGGATGGGAAGACCTTAACTACTACTGGTCTTCAAAAAGCGATTGATGACTGTGCCAGACAAGGGGGAGGCGTTGTATCTTTACCCGCCGGAAAGTATCTGACCGGAACACTGGTGTTGAAGAAGAATGTTACTTTAAATCTGGAGAAAGGTGCTACGATTCTGGGTAGTAAGAATATTGCTGATTATCCTGATAAAGGAAGACGCAAAGCTCTGGTTTTTGCAGAAAGAGCAGACAATATTTCAATTACAGGTGAGGGAGAGATAGATGGTAATGGATCGGCTTTTAATAAAGGAAATGATGCTCCGAACCGTCCCACTCTGGTACTCCTGCTCGATTGTAATAAGGTTTATGTAAATGGAGTAAAATTATCAAACTCTGGGTTTTGGACATTCCGTTTTGTGCGTTGTGATGGGGTTGATATCAGTAAAGTGTATGTGGAAGGACATGCGAACTGGAATAATGATGGCTTTGATATTGAGAGCCGGAATGTTACTATCACAGATTGTGTAGTTGATACAGATGATGATGCCATCTGTTTCAAGAGTGAAGACCCGGATTATGTGGTCGAGAATGTTACAGTGAAGAATTGTGACCTGTCTTCTAACTGTAATTTTATTAAATTTGGTACTGCCAGTGCCGGAGGATTTCGCAATATCCGGGTTTCTGATTGCACTCTTCATAAATGTAGCAGATCTTTGCTTCGTTTTTGGGAAAAACGTGTTCCGGGAGTTTCTGATCCGATTACTGGTATAGCGGGTATGGCCCTTGAAGTGGTTGACGGTGGTTTTATGGAAGATGTTGTCATTTCTGATTTGACGATGGAAGATGTGCAGACACCCCTATTTATTCGCTTGGGTAGACGTAAAACTTCAGAGAAATCTTATCTGAAGGATGTATTGATAAAGAATATCACAGCAAGTTCTGCCAGTTATGTTGCAAGTTCCATTACAGGTGTTCCCGGACTTCGTGTTGACAATGTGGAGATTCGTGATATAGACTTTAAGTTGAAAGGTGGAGGAAAAGTTTCGGATACGATGGTAGAAGTACCGGAGGTTGAAAAAGCCTATCCTGAGAATCGAATGTTCGGCATGATGTTACCTGCTTATGGAGTTTATATACGACATGCTGACAATATTCGTTTTATAAATATGAAGCTCTCAACCATTGGTGATAAAGAAGAACGGCATGCGGTTGTTGCTGAAGATGTAAACGGACTTGAAATTACCGACTCTGCATTGCAATCTCCGGATAGTGAACTCTCTGTGATTCGCTTGAAAGATTGTAAGAATGTGAAAGTGCCCGAATAATTGTATGTATCCTTGTCAAAAATGTATGCTGTGTGTATTTTCCCTTTTTCTATCTATATCTGGCAAGAATGCGCACGTCTCGTTTAGAACTCATTGGCTATATTTGCTTGCAGAAAAAAATAAATAAAGAATAAGATGAATAAACTATTGATTTTTTTGTTTTTGTTCCTGTCTCTCTCATATTCCGCACAGGGCAGTGATAAAAACTATGCAAAGACAACCGATAGAATCTGGTTGGATTCGAAAGAAGTGCATCAGGGAGAATATACTTGGAAGATGATGAAAGTGGGAGACGTGAAAGCATCGGCTGAGGAAATTTCATCACTTGGGTATAATACGAGCAACTGGTTGCCGGCCATTGTTCCGGGAACGGTGCTTAATTCTCTTGTGTATAATAAGAAGTATCCTGAACCCTATTACGGGCTGAATAATAAAATAGAATCCAATAAGATACCGGATATCTCAAAAGTGGGTCGTGAGTTTTATACTTATTGGTTCCGCACGGAATTTGAAGTCCCTGCTTCTTTCGCAGGAAAAAATATATGGTTGCAGCCTGATGGTATCAATTATCGGGCAGAAGTATGGGTAAATGGTAATTTGCTGAGTACAATCAATGGAATGTTTGTCAATGATTACATTAATATAACCGACTTTGTGAAAGTAGGTAATAAGAATGTTCTTGCCGTCAGGGTTTATCCGGTAGATGTGCCGGGAACTACTATGCCAAAGCCTTGGGGTGCTGTAGGTGAATTCCATAATGGAGGCAATGGAAACATTGGCTTAAATACTACCATGCTTATGAGCGTTGGATGGGATTTTACCTTTATGGATGGTATTCGTGACCGTAATACTGGTATCTGGAAAAGTATATCTATGTATACTACAGGGACATTGGCATTGCGTCATCCGTTTGTGAAGTCGGAACTACAAAAGCCGGGGTATGATGTAGCTCATGAAACTATATCTGTTGAAGTGGTTAATCCGCTTAATTCGATGGATACGATCAGCGGAGTGATCAGAGGAGAGATCACGGGAGAGAATATTGTAGTGGAAAAACCTTTCCGTATATTGCGGGGTGAGGAGAAAATGGTGACTTTCACTCCGGAAGAGTTTCCTCAACTTACTATCCGTAATCCACGCTTGTGGTGGCCGGTCAACAAAGGTCCTCAGAACTTGTATGAACTGAAATTGACAGTAAACGTAAAAGGTGCAGTTTGTGATTCTGTCAAGACACGATTTGGCATCCGTGAGATTACCTCTGATACAAATACTCCCGATAAATCGCGTGTATTTTACGTGAACGGTAAACGTATTTTTATTCGTGGCACAAACTGGATTCCTGAGGGAATGTTGCGTACTTCGGATGAACGCACCTATGCTGAGTTGAGGTATACTCGTCAGGCAGGTATCAACTTAGTTCGTTTCTGGGGTGGTGGCATAGCCGAGTCTGATTATTTTTATCAACTTTGTGATGAACTGGGATTATTGATCTGGCAGGAGTTCTGGATGACGGGCGATACACGTCATCCGCAGGATAAGAGTGTATATCTGAATAATGTGGCATCTACCGTGAAACGTATCCGTAATCATCCGGCTCTGGCCTATTATGTAGCTTCGAATGAGAGTTCCGAAGTTAGTGGTACACCTGAACTACTGAAACAACTTGATGGTACACGTGGCTATCAGATGCAATCGGAATGTGCAGGTGTGCATGATGGAAGTCCATATAAACAGGTGAATCCGATGCAGCATTATGAAAACACTGCTTCTGTGAGAGGTAGCCGTGTAGATGGTTTTAACCCCGAATATGGTGCTCCGACACTTCCTACGGTAGAAATTCTCCGGGAGATGATGGACGAGAAAGATTTATGGCCTATTAATAAAGAGGTTTGGGATTATCTGGATGGGAATGGATTCCATCTGATGTCTACCATGTATACTGACTTGGTTAATAATTACGGGCAATCTTCTTCTATTGATGAGTTTGCACAAAAAGGCCAGTTTGTGGGTGCCATGAACTCAAAAAGCATTTGGGAAGTATGGAACTATAATAAACTTGATTATGGTGACCGTTTCTGTTCCGGTTTACTATTCTGGTATCATAATTGTCCGGTGCGTCAGGTCTGTGCCCGCATGTGGGATTGGTCGTTGGAACCAACGGCTTCACTCTATCATACAGCTAATGCGTTGGAACCTTTGCATGCACAATTTGATTATCTAAAGAATACGGTGTCGGTGGTGAATGATTTCTATCAGGAATTTAAAGGGTATACAGTAGTGGCTCAGGTTTATGATATCAATAGTAAAAAGGTATTCGAAGAGTCTGAAAAAGTTGACCTTCCTTCGGATGGTGTGGCAAATGATGTATTGGCCATTCGCTTTCCTGGAGATATCTCACAGGTACATTTCATTAAGTTGAGATTGAAAGATGAGAAAGGCAAGGAAGTCTCGTCCAATTTCTACTGGCGTTCCAATGATAAGTATGAAGGTAAGGAAACGCTGACTGGTCCTACTTCTTCAGGCTTTGAAACATTGTCTCAGTTGAAAAAGGCCAGATTGAATACTTCTTATAAGACAAGAAAGAGCGAAGGCAAGTATTTCGTAGATGTTACAGTGAAGAATGTGTCTGGTTCTATCGCCTTTTTCAATCAGTTGCAGTTCCTTAATCAGGATTTGAAACCTATTCGCCCCTCTTTTTATACGGATAATTTCTTTTCTTTGATGCCGGGTGAGAGTAAATCCGTAGTTATCGAAACGAATGCTGAAAAGATAACTGAAGAGCCGGTGATAGTAGTGAAAGGATGGAATGTAGATCGTAAACAAATAAACAAATGAATACGAAAGTAAAGACAAGAACATGGGTAGCTTTGTTGAATCTGCTGTTTTTGTTTACAGCAGTCAATGCACAGCCTGTCCGTCAGTACTTGCATGAAGGATGGAACTTCCGGCAGGCGAGGGGTACTAACTGGTATGAAGCCACTGTTCCGGGAACAGTTCATACAGACCTGATGAATAACAAACTGATAGATGACCCTTTCTACAGGCTCAATGAGCGTGGTGTACAGTGGGTGGATAAAGAAGACTGGATTTACCGGACGACATTTGAGGTAACCCCTGAGTTACTTGCAAAGAAGAATATTGTGCTACATTTTGAGGGACTGGATACTTATGCTGATGTGACATTGAACGGAAAGAAGATTCTTTCTGCTGATAATATGTTTTGCGAATGGCAGGCGGATGTCCGTTCTCTCTTAAAGGAGCATGGCAATGATTTGCAGGTTTATTTGCATTCTCCTATTAAGATAGCCATGCCGAAATGGGAAGCTGTTCCTTTCCAGTATCGCAGTTCGAATGACCAGTCCGAGAATGGAGGATTGCTTAATCGCAAGGTCGGAGTGTTTGTTCGTAAAGCGGGTTATCATTTTGGTTGGGACTGGGGACCTCGTTTGGTTACTTCAGGTATCTGGCGTTCTGTTAGTCTGGAAGCATGGGATGAGGCTCGTATTAATGATGTCTTTTATAACCAGCAGTCGGTGACAGCCCAGAGGGCCGTAGTGGATGTCACGGTGGAAGTCTTGGCGGATAAGGAGACAGAAGCAAAGGTAGCTGTAATTAATTATACGGACAATCGTACCGAGTGCCGGAAATTGATTCGTTTGAATAAAGGCTTGAATAAAATTCCGGTATCTTTTACGATGAAGAATCCCCGGTTATGGTGGACAAACGGTTTGGGCGAACCTTTCTTGTATAATTTTGCAACGACGCTGGAACTGGATGGTAAGCAAATAGATATTACGGAGGAAAAACTGGGTATCCGTTCATTGAAAGTGATAACGGCTCCTGACAAATATGGTGAAAGTTTTTATTTTGAACTAAATGGAAAACCTTTGTTTGCCAAAGGAGCGAATTACATTCCTTGTGATAACTTTCTGACACGTGTTACTGATTCCATTTATGAAAAAACAATTCGGGATGCAGTCAGTGCAAACATGAATATGCTACGCGTGTGGGGTGGCGGAGTTTATGAGAAAGATATTTTTTATGACTTGTGTGATAAATACGGCATTTTAATTTGGCAGGACTTTATGTTTGCGTGTAGCGTATTTCCTGCCGAGGGTGAATTGCTGGAAAATATCCGCAGGGAAGCCATTGATAATGTACGACGCTTGCGCAATCACAGTTGTATAGCTCTTTGGTGTGGGAATAATGAATGTCTCGATGCCTGGTTCAACTGGAACTGGAAAAATACCTATGACAAACAGAATCCTGCTTATTCGGATATTATATGGAAACAATTCAAAGATCAGTATTTTGTGACGTTGCCGGCTGTGGTAGAAGAGTTTCATCCGGGTGCTTGTTATCGTAAGTCATCTCCTTATTCTGATGATAAGGGAACGCGCAATCATACGGTGGGGGATATGCACTATTGGGAAGTCTGGCAAGGATTGAAACCTCTTTCTGAGTTCAATCATGAGCGGAGCCGTTTCTTCAGCGAGTATGGTTTTCAGTCATTCCCGGAATTTGAGTCAATCAAACGGTATGCACCTTTGCCTGAAGATTGGGAGCTGACTTCGGAAGTCATGATGTCGCATCAGCGAGGGGGAACAGCAGCTAATAAGCGTATCAATGATTTCCTTTTGTCGGAATACCGTCAACCGAAAGATTTCCGTTCGTTTACCTATATGAGCCAGCTTTTACAGGCTGATGCTATGAAAATGGCTATGGAGGCGCATCGGAGGGATATGCCCTATTGCATGGGGTCATTGGTATGGCAGCATAACGATTGCTGGCCGGTGGCATCCTGGTCAAGCCGCGACTATTACGGACGTTGGAAGGCGCAGCATTATTTTACGGTAAAGTCTTTCGCCGACTTACTGGTATCGCCAATAGAAAAGGAAAACATATTGCAGATTTATATGGTATCAGATAGGCTAAAGAGCACTTCTGGTAAATTAACGGTCTGTGTGTTCAGATTGGATGGTAGCGGAGTAGTGAAAGAATTCAAGAAACAGATAACTGTTCCGGCTAATACAAGTACAGTTGTGTGGAAGGAAGCTGTGGACGAGTTATTGAATGGAGAGAAAAAAGAAGACGTCGTTGTACACGTTTTTTATAAGGATAAGACAGGAACAGAGTATACTAATAATTATTTTTTGGCGAAGCAAAAGGATATGCATTATGCAGCAGCCCGGATTAATAAAGACTTTGTACCGACTGAAGGAGGTTATGAGGTAACTCTGTCTTGTGATGTGTTTGCAAGAGGCGTTTTCCTGTCGCTCCAAGAGGATATCGACAATTTCATATCCGACAATTATATGGATATTTTGCCTGGCAAACCGGTTACGCTTAAAGTGACTACTGAACTACCTTCGTTGCAGTTTGCCGAAAAATTGCAGGTTGCTTCTTTCTCGGATGCAGTGGAACAATAGAATATGAATTTAAGATATAACCATGAAAAAAAGTACATTATTGTTTGTTACGATTCTAATTAGTTTTTTTCCCTCCGGCGACTTATTCGCCAAGGGTAAGGTAAAAGTTGATAAGGCGTTAGAGCAGGCTGCTCGTCAGTATCTCTATATGAGGAGCGAACTGCAAGGAAGCAACCAGTTTCCTAAAACGTATGACAAACACATGCAACGCTTGAAAACCAGTAATTCGGAATGGTGGTGCAGTGGCTTTTATCCCGGAACTCTGTTCTATCTGTACGAGGATACAGGAAACAAGGAGTTATATGCTGAAGGAGTACGTATGTTGAAGTTGCTGGAACCGGAACAATACAACGTGAATACACATGACGTCGGTTTTATGATGTATTGCAGTTATGGCAATGCAAACCGCGTTGCTCCGAAACCTGAGTATAAAGATATTATGGTGAACAGCGCCCGTTCGTTGATTTCCCGTTTCAGTCCGGTGGTAGGCTGTATTAAATCCCATAATCGCAAGCCGGATGACTATGTCGTTATCATTGATAATATGATGAATCTGGAATTGCTTTTCTGGGCTACTCAAGCCACAGGAGACAGTACATTCTATGATATTGCTGTGAAACATGCCGATACAACTTTGAAGAATCATTTCCGGGCAGACAATAGTCTTTATCATGGACTGAATTATAACCCGGCAACCGGTGAAATAAAGCATTACCAAGGTGGACAGGGCTTTTCCGAAAAGTCAGCTTGGGCTCGTGGACAAGCTTGGGGATTATATGGCTATACAATGATGTACCGTTTTACGAAAGACCGGAAATACCTTGAGCAAGCCATAAAGATAGCAGAATTTACGTTGAATCATCCTGATATGCCGAAAGACCTGATTCCTTACTGGGACTATAATGCTCCTGATATACCGAATGCCTTGCGTGATGCCTCTGCTGCAGCTATTAACTGTTCCGGACTGCTGGAATTGTCTCAGTATGTATCCGGAGAACAGGCTGAGAGGTATTATAAGGCAGCCGAAAAAATGCTCCAGACATTATCCTCACCGGCGTATACGGCAGAGGAAGGAACTAACGGAGGATTCATCCTGAAACATTCGGTAGGCAATATTCCTTCCGGTACGGAAGTAGATGTGCCTTTAACCTATGCTGATTATTACTATGTAGAGGCGTTGTGCCGATACAAATCCTTAAATGATAAACCCTAAAACAATGATATCATGATGAATAATTGTAATATAGTCTTGCTTGTAGTATCTTTGCTGTTTTCATCTTCTCTTATAGCTGGAACAATTGATGTGACTAAACGTGGAGCTAAAGGAGACGGTGTAACGGATAATACAATTATTATACAGAAGGCCGTAGATGAATGTTCGAAGAAAGGAGGAGGAACCGTCTTGATACCATCCGGATCTTATTTGATACGCCCTATTGAACTGAAATCAAATGTGAACCTTCATCTGGATTTTGGCACTTTATTGTTGGGAAGTACACGTTTGTCGGATTATGATCATGCTTTTCCATTCAAGGACGGTACAATGAATCAGTCTTCCGGGCTTTTGTTTGCACGTGGACAGAAGAACATTTCGATTACTGGATTCGGAACAATTGACGGACAAGGCGGAGATAAAGCTTTTCAATTTGGCAATGATGCGGATGGCGGACCGAAGCGCCCTAAGATAATCTATTTTGTAGAGTGCCGCGATATCGTTGTGACCGATGTCACCCTCCGTAATTCTGCCTATTGGGTACAGCATTATGAAAAATGTGAAGATGTAACTATCCGTGGTTTGAAAGTATTCAGTCATTGTAATTATAATAATGACGGGCTTGATATAGATGCTAAGAATGCGACTATATCCGATTGCTACATTGATGTGGAAGATGATGCTATTTGTTTCAAGAGTGACCATCCGGAATTTTGCGAGAACATAACGGTTACGAATTGTGTAACAGCGAGCAATTGCAATGCAATCAAATTCGGTACAGCTTCTCATGGAGGATACCGGAATATCGCGGTTTCCAATTGCGTTGTTCGTCGAGCAGCAGAAGATAATATTCGTCATTGGAGTAAACAGCTTGAGCATATTTCTGCCGATGTTACCGTTATTTCGGGTGTTGCCATAGAAATGGTTGATGGAGGTATTATTGATGGCATCACCGTTTCCAATATTTCTATGCGCGATGTCCAGACTCCTATATTCATCCGTTTGGGAGACAGAAATCGCACTTACCGGAAAGAAGGTGGTGTACTGAAGAATATAAATATCAGCAACATTGTAGCAACTGCCGAAAGCTTGATAGCTTGTTCTATAACCGGTGTGGAAACGAGCTGTGTAGAGAATGTTTCGATTAATAATGTGCAAATCAGCTATCCGGGAGGAGGGACTCTGGATATGATTAATAAGTCCGTTCCGGAGATGATAAAGAGCTACCCTGAGAATAGAATGTTTGGTAATACATTGCCGGCGGCAGGCTTTTATGTGCGCCATGCCAGGAATGTGAGGTTCAATAATGTACGTTTTGATGCGACTAAACCAGATGCACGTCCGTTGTTCTTTTTGGATGATGTTGTCGGAGCAGAACTGAATCAGTGCAAGGGAGCAGCTCCTGCTGATGCGAAATTTATTCGTACAGTGCATAGCTCAGGGATAGTAGCTGATGGTAAGTATCTGGATAAATAGGAGTATGTTTATGAAACGCTTGAAACTAATATTCTGTTTGCTTTGTCTGTGTTGCTCCCTGACAGAGGCTAAAGAGGTGCAAGTAGATGCACAGAAGGAAGTGGACGAAATGACCGGACGACTGGTCGCTTCCTATTTGGAAGCGAAAGTAGATGAGGACGTCATAGCGGGTTATGCGACTGCATTACGTTCGGATGGAAGTTTCCCGGACCTGGATTATATAACTGTGCACGAAGGTTCTTTTTATCCGGCCGGCTCCCATTTGAAACGATTGAAATCAATGGCTATTGCATACCGTAAACCTGGAAATAAGTATTATAATTCAGGAAAACTGCTGAAACAGATTATTGCTGGTATCGACTATTGGTATAAAGTACGTCCTAAATCCGGAAACTGGTGGTTCGGTGATATCGGTGCTCCCCAGGACTACATGGTTCCGTTAATTCTGCTGAAAGGCAAAATTAGTGAAAAGAAACTGTTGCATTACTCTTCTTATCTGAGGGATTTGACAGGGAACAAAGGGCATAAAGGCAAAAATCGTACATGGGTATCTGCCGTTACTATTCATAAGGGATGTATTGAAGATAATATTGAGCTGATACGAACCGGAATCAAGTCCATAGCCTCTACTATTAAGATTGTTCCGGAACAAGGTGACGAAGGTATTAAGGTGGATGGCAGTTTTCATCAGCATCGTCCGCAATTATATTCCGGCGGGTATGGTTTATCGTATGTAGATGATATTGCCTATTACTTGCAGTTGGTGAAAGGAACTGCTTTTGAGCCTTATTTTACACAAGAGAAAAAAGATATATTTATCAATCTCCTGATGGGTGGTCATCGGTTGTTGGGCTATCGGGAAACGTTCGATTTTGGTGCCATCGGCCGTAATATATCACGTCCCGAGGGACTGAGTAATATTTCCCCTGTCACGCTGGAATACATGGAGCAGAATGATCCTGGTCGTGCTGCTGATTATTCGGCCTGGAAGGAACATCTTTCCGGTGGTCCCTTTCCTGTTCTCGGTAATAAGTATTTTTGGAAATCGGACATGATGGTTCAGCATGGTGCCGGCTATTATCTTTCTGCCAAGGTGATTTCTACCCGGACCAATGGAACTGAAATGCTTAATAATGAGAACCTCAAAGGTTATAACCTGCCACTTGGTGCTACGAATATCCTTACTTCCGGGAAAGAATATGAAGGTATCTTCCCTGTATGGAATTGGAATAAAATACCGGGCACTACGGCTGTTCAACATCCGGATTCTGCTCGTCTTGAAGGGTATCTGTTCGGAAGAAACCGGTTTGGAGGTGGGGTAAGTAACGGTCGGAATGGAGTCATTGCTTACGAGCATTGCTATAGGGGGGTAAAGGCAAAAAAGGCTTACTTTTTTATGGATGATGTACTTTTGTGTTTAGGGACAGATATTGCGTCAGATGCTCCCGAAGAAGTGGTTACAACTGTTAATCAGTGTCTCTTTAAACGCGAAATGGTAGTTGGCAAAGAGGGAGTAACTACATCTGTTTACAAAGAAAATGCATCTGCCAAAAATCCGGCTTGGGTATATCATGATAAAGTAGGTTATTTATTTCCTTCAGGGGGGGATATAACTGTCAGTAGTCCGAAACAAACCGGGGCTTGGAAGGATATTAATATCAGTGGGAGTGGGAAAAAGATTTCTGCTGATATATTTAATCTCTGGATCAGTCATGGAACAAAGGCTAAGGAGGGGAAATATGCGTATATGGTCGTTCCTGACAGAATTTTAGAGGAGTTCCGGACATTTGCGGCTGCACAGAATTATAAGATTATTCAAAATAGTTCTGTGGTACAGGCTGTTAAGTTGAACCATCAATACGCCGTTGTTTTTTATCATCCGGGAACAATTGATTTGGGAGAGGGGCTTACATTGGCTGCTGATAAACAAGTGATTGTCTATCTTGAACAGAAGGGAACAGGGTACGATATCTGGGTTGCTGATCCGCTTTATAGTCAGAAGAAGGTTTGTCTCTCTCTTAATGGCAGAGAAGTGCAGATTGCTTTTCCGGAGGGTGAACTGACTGGTAGTACGGCTTTTACGAATATTGCCACTCTCCAACCTTTTGATTTGCAATGTGAATATCTTAGTAATCCTTTAGGCATTGATATACAGCAACCTCGTTTGAGTTGGAAAATGGGAGCCACTATTCCGGCACGAGGACGGAAGCAGACTGCTTATCAGATTCTTGTAGCAAGCTCCCGGGATTTGCTTGATGCAGACCGTGGGGACCTTTGGGATAGCGGCTGTGTTAATTCTGCTGAGTCGGTGAATATTGTTTATGGAGGAGTACCTTTGCCTGCAGGACAAAGATGTTTCTGGAAAGTCCGTTTCTCCAACGAACATAATCACTGGTCAGCGTGGAGCACTCCTGCAAACTGGCGTATGGGGCTATTTGCTGCTGATTGGGTAGCACAATGGATAGGCAGTGCAGAAATGGAATCTCAGAGTGTGGGAGGTAAGAAAGTTAATAATGTAATGGCAGATCCCTGGTTCCGTAAAACATTTAATATGTCGGATATTCCACAGGATGCTGTTATTTATGTAGCTTCCATTGGTTATCATGAACTGTATGTCAATGGTCGGAAAGTAGGGGACGCTGTCCTTTCACCTTCAGTCACGGATCATAAATCACGTGCCCGCTACATGACATATGATATTAAGAACTATCTGAAAAAAGGTACTAATGTTATTGCTTTGTGGCTGGGTACTTCCTGGGCTGTTTTTCCGGCTTATCAGCAGAAGGACAGGCTGGCTATTCCGATGGCACTGGCTCAAGCTGAGATCGTATTATTTTCCGGGAAGAAGTTACGAATTGTTTCGGATAATACCTGGAAGACCCATGCAAGTCCCAATACCTTGTTAGGTTACTGGGAAGCGCATCACTTTGAAGGAGAATGTTATGATGCTGCTTTGGAAAAAGATGGGTGGAATACTCCGGATTTTGATGATTCCGGTTGGGCTATGGCAAAGGTCTATTCTACCGACGTTGTAGTATCCTCAGACCGTACGGAACCTAATCGTCTGATTCAAGAGATAACTCCTCTCTCTATTCAGGAAATTACTCCTGGTGTTTATAGAGTTGATATGGGCGTCAATTATGCCGGTTGGTTTGAAATGCAGCTTAAAGGCCAGCCTGGCGATTCAATCGTATTCCAATTCTCCGAGAGGGAAAAGGATGTTTGCAGTTATGGCATACACAGTATTTATAAAGTGGGGCCTAAACAGAAAGGAACTTTCTGCAATCGTTTTAATTATATGACAGGTCGTTGGGTACAAATCAGTGGTTTGCGCTATAAGCCAACAACAGACCAGATACGTGGTTGGATGATTCGTCCCGATTATCGCAGAAGCGGTGGATTTGAATGTGATATTCCCTTACTGAATAATATCTATCGTACCACTTTATGGACTTTGGAAAACCTTAGTTTAGGCAATTATGTGGTAGATTGTCCGCATCGTGAACGCTGTGGCTATGGTGGAGATGCTTTGGCTACCACGCGTACGGCTTTGGGGAATTATCAATTGGGAGCTTTCTATAATAAATGGATGGAAGATTGGCGGGATGTTCAAGAGGCAGATGGTAATGTTCCTTATACAGCTCCTACTCGTATTGGTGGTGGAGGTCCGTCTTGGAGCGGATTCTGTATCACATTGCCGTGGGAGTTTTATCGGCAATATGGAGATATACGCATCCTTTCGGAAAGTTTTCCGACAATCCAGCGCTGGCTTGATTTTTTAGAAACGAAGTCTCAGCATAATATGTTGGTACGCTGGGGAGGCAAGTGGAGTTTCTTGGGAGACTGGCTTTGGCCGGATGCATGGTCGGAACGATCAGCCATGGAAAAACAAGGAAAAGCACTTGGAGATACACGTGAGACGCTTTTTTTCAATAATTGCCATTGGATTTATAGTTTGGAGACAGCAGCAAGGATAGCCGATATTTTAGGCCATAAAACTGTGGCGGCTACTTATAGGAAGCGAGCCTCAGAAATCCGTAAAGCAGTACATACGACTTTCTTTGATTCCCGGAATAATAGTTATGTGAATGGTTATCCTTCGTATTTGGCCATTGCATTAATGGTTGATCTGCCTCCTGAAAATCTGAGGACCAAAGTCTGGAAACGTCTTGAACAGGAAATTCTTGTAAATCGTAAAGGGCATTTCTGGGGAGGGATAACTGCCGGTTCATTCCTGTTGCATACTTTACTGGATAATCATCGTGATGATTTGATTTTTGAGATGGCTATGAAAGAAGATTTTCCAGGTTGGGGGAATATGTTGGAAAAAGGTAATGGTACATTCTTTGAAGACTGGGAATGTCGTGGCTCGGCTTTGCATAGTTCTTATTTATACATAGGAAGCTGGTTTATTGAGGTTCTGGGAGGTATTCGACGTACGGAATCGGGATATAAACAATTTATCATTGAACCTTGGATTGCGGAGAAAGGGCCTCAGCAGGTTCGTTCACATTATAATTCGATGTATGGGAATATAGAGTCCAACTGGGCGGTGAATTCTGGTGTCCTGAATCTTGAAGTTACTGTGCCTGCTAATACTACGGCTATTTTGAAGTTGTCCGATATAGATTTGGAAACCCTAAAAGAAGGAGATTCTATACGGAAAGAAGCGAAAGGAGTTAGCTTGTACACGCAGAAGGGAAAGGCTATCTCGCTTGCGTTGCAGTCCGGAACCTATCGTTTTTCAGTTACCATGAACTCAGGGCTTCAATAAAAAGTTGGATCAAGTTACTCTCACTTTCGCAGTCACCCATATCAGGACGATGCATTTGTTTGTTTTATATCAGGGATTATTCTGTTGAGAGCCAGGGATATATTCCTTCTCCCTTAGGAGTAGTCGGGTGTTGACCTTGGTTAACAAGCCTATCAACCTTGGTTGACGAGCCGATTAACCTTGGTTGATAGGCTTGTTAGCCAAGGTTAATACTCGGTAGTGCTTACTGTGGGGATGCAAAACCAACTGGGCAAAAAGAAATAATCAATGGCTTAGTGCTGATTCTCTGCATGAGTAGAATGCCAATACCCGCTCTTTTTTGCATATCAAATGATACATGATATGAAAACTCCTCTCGGTTTAATTATGGCTTGTACAAGTCTTCTTCATAGTGGCAAGACGGATATATATATACCATTAAGGACAAATGGTTTATGATGATGTTGTGATGATAGTTCATTACATAGCGTTTCCTTATTTGGCTATTCCGTCGACAAAACTTCCCCTTTCGTAGATTTTATTTTCAGCTCTTCTTTCTCTCCCTTACATTTGCATCGTAATAAAAAAAATGACGCAAAATGAAAAGTACCGGAAGATTATGGTTATTAGCTGTATGTCTGTTGTGTGGACTGGTCTGTACGCAAGCGCAGGAACAGGAAAAGAAGCAATTGCCTCGTGAAGTTCCCTCACCGAAAAAGGTCGCCCGTAAAATGACGGACCGGATGAAAGAAGAACTGCAATTGACAGACAAGCAATATGACAAGCTGTACAAGCTGAATCTGAAGGAACAACAAGAACATTTTGCAACCATGACTGAAAGAGGAAGCGGCCAGCGTCCTTCAATGGGAGGAGGTCCTGGTATGGGCGGCGGTCGCCCATACCAGGACCTCCTCC
>OJNL01000026.1_pt1 | contig 108230 bp, 87 predicted proteins | sample 1597581 | NCBI WGS metagenome assembly OJNL01 (sample SAMEA2452133, study PRJEB22498) | human gut metagenome | biome: human feces; feature: human gut; material: feces | place: Australia | collected 2012
ATAAATTCTCTCTTAAAGTTTAACTTTACATTAATTGTTTCTTTACTCTAACAAAATGCAAATATATTAATAAAACTGAAACGAACAATTATTTTGTTGAAAAAACCTTGTAAATCTATCAATTTGTTAACCGAATGCTTGTTTTTATGCTTAACAGCAGCTTTTTTGCACTAAAAAAGCCTAAATGACTATTTAAATGCTATCACTATGAAGCCCCTTCTTGACTGTTATTCCTTAATACGCCCCTTCTCTTTTAAACAAAAAGTGTTAATAATGCATGTTGGAGGAATAAAATTGAAAGCCATTTTACGTAGATTTACCTTTTTTATAAAGGAAATACAAAATAGAAAAACTCTTTTGGGGCATAGTTTTGCAGATATTAAGCCTTATTTAGTTCTTCTATAGCACATTATCCCGTCTTATTTGTTCATAGTATTAACTAAAACAACTAATGATGAACAAGATTATTTACAGTTTGGTGTACAACAGGAAAAAGAGCCTTAACAAGAAAGGTATGGCTCTGGTGCAGGTAGAGGCCTATCTGAACAGGAAAAAGAAGTATTTTTCGACAAAAGTCTACTTAAGACCCGACCAATGGGATGCAAAGAAACTACTAGTTAAAAACCATCCTAATGCAGACGCTTTAAATCGATTAATTTATGAATTTGTCGCAATGATAGAAAAGCGTGAACTTGAACTCTGGCAACAGGGTAAAACTATTAATTTGGATGTTCTAAAAGATGTACTTTCTGAAAAGCAAGAACAGGAAGATAAATTTTCGTTTATTCCTTTTTTTAAGCAAGAGGTAATGACTTCTGGCTTAAAAGAGAGTACTAAACGCAATCATTTGTCTACGCTTGCTCTTTTACAAGATTTTAAGAAAAACGTAACATTTTCAGATCTAACTTTTGAATTTGTATCCTCTTTCGAATACTTCCTGCAGTCAAAAGGATATCACACCAATACGATAGCCAAACACATGAAACACTTGAAACGCCATATTAATGTAGCCATTAATAAAGAATATATGGATATACAAAAATATGCCTTCAGAAAATATAAAATTAAAACTGTAGAAAACGGCCATACACATTTGTCTCCGGAAGAATTGGAAAAGTTAGAGACCTTGCAATTGAAAGGACGCTATACGAAATACCAGAAAACATTAGATGCATTTTTGTTCTGTTGCTATGCTGGTATGCGATATTCTGATTTTGTAAATATGAAGCCCGATAACATTGTAGAGATGCATCAGGAGACATGGCTGATATATAAATCTATTAAAACAGGTACTGAAGTTCGATTGCCACTATATTTACTTTTTAGTGGAAAAGGAATTCTAATTTTGAATAAATATCAGGCAAACCTACAAGACTTTTTCCATTTAAGAGATAACTCAAATGTGAATAAAGAATTAATAATAATTGCCCGGTTAGCAGGAGTGGCTAAAAAGGTGTCATTTCATACTGCTCGACATACCAATGCCACATTATTAATTTATAATGGTGTCAATATCACAACAGTGCAGAAGCTTTTGGGACATAAGAGCGTGAAAACCACACAAATATACACGAATGTAATGGATGCGACAATAATAAGTGATTTGGAAAAAAATCATTCATCGGTTCATCGCAAAAAAGGAAAGTAAATTCTATTAAAGTTTAAGGTGTAACCACTTATCATGTAGCTACTGGAATATTGGATAAATGGTTTACACCTTTCCTTGTAAATCTGTTTGCCAAACATCTTGGTTATTTTGTTCTATTTCTCTTATTTCTTCTGTTTTCTTTTTTTTGTATTCTTTATGTCTACCCAAATGCTATTACTGGGTAACAGCATCTAATGTTAACATAATACCCCTTTTCCTATTTGTTTTTATACAATGTGCCTTACATGTATATTGCTTTATTTCATGCAACTACAATTGTGGATTTGCTGACTCATAACCATGAAGCACGTACTTCATGGTTGTAGGCAATAGTAAAACATTGTTTATTAGCAAAATAAACATAGGTAGTTGTCTCAATGAACATGGGTGGTTGATACTTACACTCCCTGCTTAGAATAGACGTAAGTAGGCAAATAATGGAATGCCATATAGTGAAAATTGCTCTAATCCGGAACATTTTAGCAGAAAAAGGCAGGAAAATGCGGAGATTATGAAATAATCTTTTTTTGCTTACAAAATGATTAACTAAAAGGTAATCAGTAATATATGCGTGTTTTAGAAAGGTATAGGCAAATTTGCCTACACCCTGTTTTTTATTTACCTGCACTACCTCTCAATGCCGATGGATATGGCAGTACGGAACACAAGTGCAAGCGTGTAGGTAAAAACAAGTATAAACTCATAGTAAGCCCTATATCATGCAAAGCGTTTTTTTATTAATATGGCAGTTTCATGAAATTACAGTTAATTAGTTGATATTTGTTTATATAGACTTGTTAACTAAGTTGTATAGTCTCTACTCCGTAGCTCATTTATATTCTTAATTAAATGTCAATGCACTGATAATAAGTACATTAATTGTTTGAAGTAGAAGAATGATGGTAGATATGAATAAATATATATCATATTTTATATAATTGTAAATCAGTATATTATAAATCTACACCGTTTATATACAAGTTCTTTGTTTATATTTATGTGCCTGTTTATCAGCGTTATAAGACAGGATAAGTTCTGCGAAAACGCTTCAAATTACGTATATTGGTATGCAAGCACAGGATGTTGCAATAAAGCCGAACGTAAAGATTATCATGAAGTCGGATACTGAAATATTGGATGAAGTAATGGTTATAGCCTATGGTACCACAAAGAAAGAGTCTTTTACTGGTTCTGCGGAGGTCATCAAGTCTGAGAAATTGAAAGAAAGACCTGTTGCAAACGTTACAAAAGCATTGGACGGTATGGTTGCCGGTGTGCAGACTACTTCAGGTTCAGGACAGCCAGGATCAGGTTCTTCTGTAGTTGTTCGTGGTTATGGCTCTATCAATTCATCTCAATCACCGTTGTATGTAGTGGACGGTGTTCCCTATGATGGTAACATTTCTGCAATCAATCCTAATGACATTGAAACGATGACAGTGCTTAAAGACGCTTCAGCAGGTGCTCTTTATGGTTCTCGCGGTGCGAATGGTGTGATTATGATCACTACCAAAAAAGGTAATTCCGGTAAGGTAAAAGTAAACTTGAAAGCAAATTGGGGTGTTTCTTCACGCGCTATTCCACGCTATGAAACGATGGACGAAGCCGGCTATTTGGAAACAATCTTCCAGTCATATAAGAATAATCAGATTATCAACGGTGGAGTTTCTCCGGAATTAGCGGGTGCTGCCGCATTAGAGGCTATGAGAAGCGGATCCACTGCTATGTTGGGCCAGAATGAACAGTACACCCCTTTTAACTATAGTATTACAGAACTGATCGATCCTGTGACAGGAAAAGTACGTAGTGATGCTAAATTAAGATATAGTGAAGACTGGATGGATGAAGCTTTAAAAAGCAGTCCTTTACGTCAAGAATATGTTGCCTCATTCAGTGGTGGAAGCGACAAGACCAAATATATGTTTTCTTTAGGTTACCTTGATGAAGAAGGTCTGCTGAAGACAACAAAATTTAACCGATATAATGGACGTCTGAATATAGACTCTGAAGTTACAAACTGGTTGAAAGCCGGAATGAGCGCCAACTACTCTCGCAATGAGAGCAATACAGCTGTTGAAAATTCGTCCGGTTCATCCAATGTTTGGTACAGTGCACAATTAATGGCTCCTATTTTCCCGGTCTTTGAGAAAGATGCCAATGGTGCTACCATTTATGACAATTTGGGAAATGCCGTTTTTGACTATGGTAAGAACAGACCCGCTGGTGCCAATTCAGAGTGGAACACAATTGCTACTTTATATGATGATATGTATTCTACTCAAAGTGACAACCTGAGTGGACGTGTATATGCGGAATTGGGGGATTTGAAAAACACATTCCTGCAAGGATTGAAATTCTCCGTTAATTATGGCTTTGACTTAATCAATTCAGCCGGAGCAACTTATTATAATCCGTATAACGGTAACTCTGTAGCAGTAAAAGGTACTATACAGAAAGCTACTGCACGCACATTCAGCTACACTTTTAATCAATTGTTGACATACGACAGAAAGTTCGGTAATCATCATTTTGAAGCTTTGGTTGGACATGAATTTTATAAATACAGATATGATTATTTGTCAGCAACCAAGACAGGATTCCCATTTGGCGGGCTTTATGAACTGGATGCAGCTACAACCATTACAGGAGCATCTTCTTATCAGAACAATTATGCAGTTCAATCTGTGTTATCACGCTTGAATTATGACTTTGCCGATAAGTATTACCTTTCTGCCAGCTTTCGTACGGATGGTTCTTCTCGTTTCTATAAGGATAACCGTTGGGGTAAATTCTGGTCGGTTGGTGGCAACTGGCGTATCTCTCACGAATCTTTCATGAGTGATATTACTTGGATTAATAATCTGTCATTAAAGGCTAGCTACGGTGTACAAGGTAATGATGCCATATTGAGTGGTACCAAACAGAATTTTTATGCTTGGCAGTCATTTTATGATTTGGGGTATGCAAACTCGTCGATGAGTGGTGCGGCCGTAACCTCCTTGGAAAATAAAGAACTGAAATGGGAAAAAAATGCCAATCTGAATATTGGTATTGAAGCAAAATTGTTTGATCGTGTTTCTGCTACTATCGAGTGGTATCAACGTAAGACTACAGACATGTTAATGTCATTTCCAATGGCATCTTCACTCGGTTTTGATGGCTACAACAAAAACGTCGGTAGTATGCGTAACACAGGTATTGACCTTACATTAGGAGTTGATATCTTTAAGGATACTCCGTTTACTTGGAACTTAACACTCCTTGGTTCTACTATCAAAAACAAAGTTTTACAGCTGGCGGATAAACCGGAAATCATCTCCGGATCTTATATCATTCGCGAAGGTGAAACTTTATACTCATTCTATACTGCAACAGCCGCCGGCGTTGACCCCGCAACCGGAGAACAATTATATTGGGCATGGGATACCGATGAAAACGGAGTGAAAGGCAAAAAGTATATAACTAACGATATGGCCAAGGCTACCGCATGCAAAGAAATTCAGGGCAGCCGTATTCCTGATTTATATGGTTCTATCAATAATACATTCAAATATAAAGGATTTGATTTGAGTATCCTTTGCACATATTCTATTGGCGGCAAAGTATTGGATGGTATTTATAATAACTTATTATATGGCAATTATGTAGGACAGGCAAAGAGTAAAATGCTGGAACGTGCATGGAGAAATCCGGGTGATATCACAGACCTCCCGCGTATTGAAATCGGAAAGAGTTACATTATTACTGATAACAGTTTGATTGACGCTTCCTATTTTGCTATTAAAAATATAGCTTTAGGATATTCCTTGCCTTCAAAGTGGATGAAATCTATCGGATTCGACTCTGCACGCCTGACTGCAACAGCAGACAATGTCGTGCTGTTCAATCGACTGAAAGGTATGGACCCTCAATATAATTTCACTGGTGGAACGGATTTTGGTTACGTACCTGTCAGAACAATTTCATTCGGAATTGACATTACTTTCTAAACCTGATTAAATAATATAAAAGATGAAAAAAGTATTATATATATTTTCTTTAATCGGCCTTCTTGCATTCAGCTCATGCGCCGATGAATTGAATACGGAACCGACTGACAAGGTATCAGGTTCTACGATATTTGCAGATGCAAGTAGCGCGGAAACTGCTATAAATGGTATATACCGTATGTTATATGTAGCAGGATGGAGTTCAAACTGGGGCTCAGAAAATTGTGGACAGACAGCTATCCAACTGCTTGGAGATCTGATGGCTGAAGATCATTTAATGAAAGAGCAGGGACAAGGCTGGTTTTATGAAGATTATCGTTTGAATGTTCATGGCGATTACTCAAATAAAGCAGGACGTCCTTATTCTATTTGGAACTTCTATTATACTATCGTTAGTAACGTAAATTATATCATTGCCTCAGAAAACACAATGGGAGGTGATCCGGAACTTAAGAACAGCGTTGTAGGACAGGCCTATGCAATGCGTGCTTTTGCGTATTACTATCTGATACAATTGTACCAACAAACATATAAGGGACATGAGGATGCGCCCGGTGTACCTTTATATACAGGAGCAACGGTTGCCGGTTCGGAAGGAAGTCCTCGTGGAACCGTTCAGGGAGTTTATACTCAAATCAATTCTGATATAGAAAAAGCTATTGATCTGTTAGGAAGTATCGGTAATAAAGTGCAGTCACATGTATCTCATATAGATTACTATGTGGCTAATGGAATTAAAGCCCGTATTTGTCTTACTCAGCATGACTATGCAGGTGCTGCTTCGGCAGCTGCCGAAGCCTTGAAGAAACCTTCATTGAAAGTTGCTACTATAGCCGAATTGGGCGGGAACAATAGTGTAAAAACAGCAGATGTTTTGTGGGGAATGGAAATTATAGCCGATCAGTCCAGCGGTTTTGCAAGCTTCTTCTCGCATATGGATGCTGACGCACCGGGTATGTATGCTTCTAAAGCACGCCAATGTATAAGCACTGGGTTGTATAAACTGATTTCTGACACAGATGAGCGTAAAACAGCGTGGTTCCGTGGAGCCATTCCTTCTGATGAAGAGAAGGCAGCTTCATCTTATACGAGCTACTGTCAAATTAAATTTAAGATGGCAGATTACACGACCCGTACAGGCGATTACTTGCTTATGAGAGCAGAAGAGATGATATTAATCAAGGCTGAAGCCGAATGTCATCAGAAAGAATATAGTACTGCCCGTACCACAATAAAAGCTTTAGGAAACGCAAGAGACAGTAAGTTTGAAGAACGTTTGGCTGCCCGTACAGATGCCAATACTTATAACTCTGACACTAATGCTCCTTTGGAAACATTAATGGATGAAATTTTATTCCAACGTCGTGTTGAACTTTGGGGTGAAGTGGGGCGTATCTTCGATATGCAACGTTTAGGTTTGGGATATAATCGTAATTATGAAGGTTCTAACCATACAGAGAAGGTAACGACAAAGAACACTAATGCCGCTTCTCCATTATTTATCCTTCCTCTGCCGCAATCTGAAATTGACGGTAATGAAAATATTACCTCTGCGGATCAGAATCCTATAGTTCAATAATTTATAAACCTACATAATGAAGGAAAATATGAAACTATATACAATAAAGAAATATGCTGCTATATTGTTCTGTTTAGCAGCTTTTACCTCCTGCGATACAGATGCGGAAGGTAAGAAATATGGCGTAAACGGAGTTGAGGCAGCTTTTGCATCTACTCAAATGAATGTGGAAGTGGATGCTGAAAACAATGGCGTCATCCGGGTTCCCGTATATCGTGGAAATACAGTTGTAGAGGCTTCAGTCGGCATTAGCATGGATGAAGCTACGGTAGAAGAAGGTGTGTTCACCTTGAAAAGTTCCAATATAGCTTTTGCAAAAGGCGAAGCAGTGGGGTACGTGGAATTAGCTTTTGGATCTATAGATGACTTGAGCGCTACCGGCAAATATGAAATTACACTGACCATAGATGACAAGAATGCATTGTCACCCTCCAAGTCCGGAAAGATAACAGTGACCGCTCAGAGAAAGTTAACATGGGAGGATTACGGAACCGGAATATATACTTCAGAGCTTTTCGGTCAGTCATGGGAACAGCCTATATTGAAAGCTAAAGAAGGTAATATATACAAGTTGCCGGATTGTATAACAGAAGGTTATCCCATGGTATTTACATTGAGTGAAGACGGCCAAACTCTGATGAATTGGGACTTACAAGCTACCGGATATAAACATGCTACTTATGGGATGGTGTATTTCACTCCTACTGACATGCAACGTCAAGGTAATAAGTTGCTATTTGCAATGCGTGGAGCTGTTGTTGTAGAAGGAGGATATGGAATTTTATACAGTGGCTTTACAGAAACATTGGAATTACCTGAATAAATTAAAGGATAAATCACTAATAGATATTCGCATATCTAATAGAAATACAGTTAGCAAGAGGGCGCTTTTTTACGGGTGCCCTTTTTGTTTTTCCCACTTGTCGTGCCCCTCGGGGGATAAGCGGTATGGTATTCACTGTCTTTCCATTTCTGCTATTTTGCTAATATTTTTTGTATCATACTGGTTATTCTTTAGTTCATCTCATTATAACATACTTTGCTAACTTTAGAGAAGGCTTTCAATCTAAATACAAAGACAACATAAAAACATATTCGGAGGATGCTTTGGGAGTAAATCATACAAAATCGGAGGATGAACAATAGAAAAGTGATCAAAATCAGAGGATATCAGAAAGCTAAATACGATAAAAGCATCAATTGTAATTGAAACTTTTACCGTATTTACTAAGTTTGCATATCATAACCTTGTGTAAATATTATCGACTGTTATAACCAGAATTCAACCTCTCTTACACAAAGAGATACGTCCTATATTAAAAATGTAACCATTTCCATGCCGGCAGAATATGTATTATCTTATCTCCGTACTTCACCTCTTCTTCATGGGTATTTGTGACTATTGTTCCTTCCAAAAGATGGTATGTATCCATAGCATCCCGAATGCCGCAGATTTCCCTCTCACGGGTGTCGGAACTGCCCAATAAGTAACAAACCTGAATTGCCTGCACAACACGAAAACCATCACGAACCACAAAATCACACTCGGTATTTCCTGAATTATGATAAAAAATTTCTCCGCCTCGGCGACGTAATTCTATGTAAACCATATTTTCCAACAAGCGCCCTTCTTCACCAGAAAAATGGAAGCCCAAGCGAGAAACTAAGGCATTATCTATTGCATAAACTTTTTTGGGGTTACGGAGCTGGGCTTTGACGGAACAATCGATTTTCGATAAAGAGAAGAGTAAATATGTATTCTCAATATACTCCAAATAATTCTTTACTGTCGTGGGATTTTTCACTCCAATCACTTTTGCCAATGAAGTATAAGTTAACGGTTTCCCTATATTGCTGACTGTATAATAGACCAACTCTTTTACTTCACGTTCATTTACAATTTGGTTGCGAACCATAACATCCTTATACAGAATGTTATCATACAGTGTTTTCAGAACAATGCCATCTTCAGACTTCAAATAAATAGGAAATCCACCCTGTTTTAAATAATCGTTAAAAGCCGATTGTATTTCTCCACGCGCAATTGTGCCGGATATATCTCCCAACAAATGTTGCTGTTCACGGAAATTTAAGAATTCAGAAAATGAAAAAGGATAGAGTTCGATCGCAATATAGCATCCGGTCAGGTAGGTTCCCAGCTCCTTACTTAGCATACGAGCATTGGAACCTGTTATAAAAACCTTTTTTCCTGAATTATACAGTCGCTTGGCAAAATGCTCCCATCCTGCAATATTCTGTATTTCATCAAAATAGAAATAATTTTGTTCTCCATATAGTTCAATGAACACTTCATACAATTGCTGAAAGTTCTCTATGGTAAAGTTACCCAAACGGTCATCATCAAAATTGAAAAAATAATCTTTTTGGGGAAGCCTGTCACGTATTTGTTGTAGCAACACAGATTTACCACAACGATGAACCCCTGAAATAATAATAATTTCTTCATTATTCAGATATTTTTCAGAAAAACTACGAATTATAGTTTTCTTGCTTGGCAAAAAAGACTTTTGGTCAATTATGATATCCTTTAAAAGTTGTTTCATAAACTCGATGGTATTTTATAGTACAAATATAGTGTTTTCTATTAAGAATAGAAATAGATATGATTTTATTTCCATTTTTAATAGTGATAAATTGTATTTTTCTCTATTGCAAATAGAATAAATAAACAAATGACCATCATGTGACTTTGAGAAAGCTATACAATACACTGCCTAAGGGGAGGAATGTTAGTTAAGCTCTTGTTTGCATAGCGAGTTATATAAATGTATCTGATCGTTATAGTATGGTTCCGACAACTTTGTTCTATTTTTCTTTTTCACTTTTCTCATTAGGGATATTACACAATGAGCATAAAGAAGAATTTTTATTGAACAGCTACAGGTCGATAAATAAGTATAGAAATAATAGTCTATTTATCGCTTTTATCTATATTATCATCAAAAATTTGCGCACATAGATATATTAACGTCATATTTAGCTATACAAATCATTTCTGAAGTAAATGTTCCGAACAGAAACATGCATCCATTATTAATATGGCAAGTTTGCGGAGTTTCAGTTGAAAAAATCATCATTAATTACATTTTCAGTTGAATTAAACGCATAGTACTTGTTTTATAGCTCATCAATGCTATCCATAGATAAATAATACACTGATAATAAAATGTTTAAATGATCAATACAGTATATTTGTGGTAAGTGCTAATGCATTTTATTGTTTTTTAGATGCTTATAAATCAATGTATTACAAATTATTCTTACTAAAATAGAAGTTCTAAGTACACGCATAAAGTACTGTTTGCCAAATATATAACGCACGCCAAGTTCTGCGAAGACATTGCAAATTTCTTACATTGGTATGAAAACAGAAGAAGTAAGTATCAAGCCACGCTTAAAAGTTACGATGAAAGTCGACAGCGAAATGCTTCAGGAGGTTGTGGTTACTGGTATGCAACGCATGGACAAACGTCTCTTTACAGGTGCTACATCAAAATTATCTGCCGATGACGTAAAGTTAGACGGCCTGCCTGAAATAAGTCGTGCACTGGAAGGTCGTGCTGCTGGTGTATCCGTTCAGAATGTCTCTGGTACATTTGGTACAGCTCCTAAAATCCGCGTACGTGGAGCTACTTCTATTTATGGTAGTTCTAAGCCGCTGTGGGTAGTAGATGGGGTTATTATGGAAGATGTTACCGAGGTTAGTGCTGATGATTTGTCATCCGGTGATGCAGTTACGCTGATTAGCTCAGCCATTTCAGGATTGAATGCAGATGATATTGAAAGCTTCCAGATTTTGAAAGATGGATCGGCCACTTCTATCTATGGTGCACGCGCAATGGCTGGTGTAATCGTTGTGACAACAAAGAAGGGTAAGGCCGGTTCCAACAAAATTAGTTATACCGGTGAATTTACGATGCGAATGAAGCCCAGCTATACCAATTTCAATATAATGAATTCACAAGAACAGATGGGGGTATTCAAGGAGATGGCAAACGCCGGTTACTTAAACTTTTCGAATGTTTATCGTGCATCTGACAGTGGCGTTTATGGCAAAATGTATCATCTGATTAATGACTATACTCCAAATGGTGGATTTGGTCTGCCAAATACAACCAAGGCAATTAATACCTATTTACAACAAGCCGAGTACCGAAATACAGACTGGTTTGATTATCTGTTCAATAGTTCTGTTTCACAAAACCATGCAATCAGCATGTCAAGCGGTACGGAAAAAGCCTCTTATTACACATCACTTAGTGTCATGAACGATCCGGGATGGACCAAACAAAGCTCGGTTCAACGCTATACAGCCAATGTAAATGCCTTATATAATATCTACAGCAATTTATCATTGAACCTGATAGGAAATGCTTCGTATCGTAAACAAAAAGCTCCCGGAACTTTAGGTTCAACACCTAATTATGTAACCGGAGAAGTATCACGCGATTTTGATATTAATCCATACTCGTATGCATTAAATACTTCACGCACATTGGATGCTAATGAAACCTATGTCCGCAATTATGCTCCGTTCAACATTTTGCATGAGCTTGAAAACAACTACATGGACTTAAATGTAGTTGATATGAAGTTCCAGGGAGAGTTAAAATGGAAGATACTCAAAAATTTAGAAGCTTCTGCTCTGGGTGCTTATAAATATTCTACAACGACACAATCACACTATGTTAAGGATTATTCTAACCAGGCTTGGGCTTTTCGTGCAATGGATGATGCTACCATGCGTGATGCTAATCCCTGGCTGTACACCGATCCGGATAAGGTGAACTCTCTACCCGTCAGTGTATTACCGGTAGGTGGATTTTATCGTGAAACAAAATATGGAATGAATAGTTGGGATTTCCGTGGAACATTGAATTATAACGATGTATTTGCAGAAGATCATATAATCAACCTTTTCGGCGGTATGGAAGTGAATTCCATGGACCGCACGAAAACATGGTTTAATGGTGTAGGTATGCAGTATGAGATGGGGATGCTCCCTTCTTATGACTATCAGTACTTTAAGCAAGGCAATGAAGAGAACACAAATTATTATACTGTAGAAGAAAGCCGTTCACGTGAGGTGGCATTCTTCGCAACAGGTACTTATTCATATAAAGGACGATACACCGTTAATGGTACTATCCGCTATGAGGGTTCCAATAAGTTAGGTAAGAGTCGTTCTTCTCGTTGGTTGCCTACTTGGAATGTGTCCGGTGCCTGGAATGTACATGAAGAAGCATTCTTTGAAGATTTGCGACCGACATTATCAAACCTGACTTTAAAGGCATCTTATTCACTGACCGCAGACCGCGGTCCGGCAAACGTAACCAACTCTCGGGTAGTGATTAGTAGTTTTAATCCTTGGCGCCCATTTACTTCAGTGAAAGAGTCGGGATTAGAGATTGAAGACCTTGAGAATAGCGAACTTACTTATGAAAAGAAACACGAACTCAATATCGGTGCTGAGATCGGTTTTCTGGACAATCGCATCAATTTAGCAGCTGATTGGTATAAACGTGATAATTATGACTTGATTGGTGTTATTAATACAATGGGTATTGGTGGACAAGTGATGAAGTATGCTAATGTAGCAAGTATGAAATCGCATGGCATAGAGTTTACATTGTCTACACGTAATATTGTAACTAAGGATTTTAAATGGAATACGGACTTTATCTTCTCGCAAGCTAAAAATGAAGTAACTGATTTGGAAACCAATACCCGCATTCTGGATATGGTGATTGGCTCTGGTTTTACAATGAAGGGTTATCCTGTGCGTTCTTTGTTCTCTATTGATTTCCAAGGGTTGAATGAGGAAGGACTTCCTACCTTTATTAATGAAAGTGGAAAACGCACCGTGACAGATCTTAATTTCCAATCGCGCGTAAAAGACTATTTAGTATACGAAGGACCTACAGATCCGACTATTACAGGTAGTTTTGGAAATACCTTTAGCTATAAAGGTTTTAAGTTGAATGTCTTTATGACCTATTCATTCGGTAATGTTATTCGCTTGGACCCGGTTTTCAAAAACTGGTATTCTGATTTGGCAGCCATGCCCAAAGAATTCAAGAACCGTTGGACACAGTCGGGCGATGAGAATACAACTAATATTCCTGTTATTGCGGACCGTCGTTTGAATCAGGAATATAGCCATTTGAGTTATGCTTATAATGCTTATAACCGCTCTACTGCACGTGTGGCTAAAGGTGACTTCATCCGTATGAAAGAAATCTCATTATCATATGATTTCCCAAAATCCTGGATTGCACCATTAAAATTCAACAACTTATCACTTAAGCTACAAGCTACCAACTTATTCTTGATTTATGCTGATAAGAAGTTGAACGGACAAGACCCTGAATTCTTCAATACAGGTGGTGTAGCAGTCCCCGTACCACGTCAGTTTACGCTAACCTTGAGATTAGGAATTTAACCATTAAAAAGAGAAAAAACATGAAACATATATATATATTTAGCGCGCTTATAGGAACTGCACTCTTGCTGGGTTCCTGCGATGACTTCCTCAATACGATGCCGGATAACCGTGCTGAGATTGACACGGAAGCAAAAGTAACATCTATACTTGTATCTGCTTACCCAGACAAGACCCCTGTCCTCATGATGGAATATAGCAGTGACAATGTAGTGGATCACGGACCTCAGTACGCAGTCAACTATAAGGATCAAGAGGAAATCTATTTGTGGTCAGATATTACGAGTGATAGTAATGATGATCCACGTTACATGTGGCAAACTCATTATAGAGCCATAGCAGCTGCCAATCAAGCTATACAAGCAATATATGATTTGGGTGATCCCGCCAGTTTGGCTCCTCAAAAGGCGGAAGCTTTGATGTGCCGTGCTTACGCCCATTTTGTATTAGCAAATGTCTTCTGTTTACCTTATAACCCGGAAACGGCAGATAAGGATATGGGAATCCCCTATTCTGAAAAGCCGGAAACTCAAGTAATTGTGAAGTATGAAAGAGGAACCATGGCGCAACTTTACGAGAAAATCAATGCGGATATAGAAGCGGCTTTGCCATATATCAGTGATGATGTTTACACTGTTCCCAAATATCATTTTAACAAAAAGGCTGCCTATGCTTTTGCAACCCGTTTTAACTTATTCTATATAAAACCGGATAAGTCTAACTACCAAAAGGTAGTTGAATATGCAACACAAGTATTAGGAAGCAACCCGGATAGGGTACTGCGTCAAATGTCCAATTATATTCCACTTGGAGCAGGTGATGTGACAAATGCCTACGTGCAGGCAAGTGAAAACTGTAACCTTTTAATTATTCCGGCATATTCCGCTGCTGGACGAATTGGCTCCGGAAGTGGGCCACGCTACAATCATGGGCGGGAAATAACCACTTATGAAACTTATTGGGCCGAAGGTCCATGGGGGTCTTCAGGTTCCGGCAGTTTCTTGATTCTGGGTAGAAAACTTTATGGTTCGAACCAGACCGTACGCTTCCCGAAATTGGATGAATTCTGGGAATATACAGACAAAACATCCGGCACAGGTTATGCGCATATTGTATTTGTTCCATTTACAACAAATGAAACATTGCTTTGCCGTGCAGAGGCTTATACATTTTTGGAGAAATATGAGGAAGCTGCTGCCGATTTAAATAGTTGGCAAGTCACAAATTGCCTTTCTTCGTATGTTGATGATGATGGCATGACTCATACTCTGCAAACATTGACTCGTGAAAGCATCAATGAATTCTGGAATGATATCAAATATTGCCCTGTACCATCTATGGCTGATGGAGGTAGTGATCGTACTATCAAAAAAGAGCTTCACCCTCAGGGATTTACTGTAGCACCTGGTGAACAAGAGAATTTTATTCAATGTGTATTGCACATGCGCCGTATTGAGACAATGCATGATGGACAACGCTGGTGCGACATAAAACGCTATGGCATAGAAGTAGCGCACAACCGTTATGGATTGTCTACAGATATATTGAAAGTCGGTGATCTGCGTCGTGCCATCCAGTTGCCTTCGGATGTTATTGATGCCGGTTTAGCTGCCAATCCAAGATAATAACCTTTAAAAATGAGATGATTATGAAATATATAAAACTATTTTTATTGCTTACATTCACTTTGTGCTTAGGGGCTTGCAGTGAAGATGATCTTGACTCAAAGAGTATTTTTGATACGGAAGAGCCGGAAATGAATGAATTCGACAATTGGCTGATGAAGAACTATGTAGCACCTTATAATATCAGTTTTAATTATAGATATGATGATAAGGAATCGAACATGGAGTTTAACCTGGTTCCTGCAGACTACGATAAGTCTATAGCTTTGGCCAAAATGATGAAATATGTCTGGATTGATGTTTATAACGAAGTAGCCGGTGATGAATTCGTGAAAACGTATTGTCCGCGAGTGATGCAACTATTTGGTTCTCCGGCGTACTATCCTAACACTGGCAGTATTGTGATGGGTACCGCCGAAGGAGGAATAAAGGTGACATTATATAATGTGAACGTAATTGATATTGAGCACCCGTATATTGATATCAATAGCCCATTCCCTGATAAGAGTGGCAGTACAACAGACTTGAATTATTGGTTTTTCCAAACAATGCACCATGAGTTTACCCACATTCTGCAGCAGAAGAAAAACTATGATACAGACTTCAATTTAATTTCTGCCGGTAATTATAGAGCTACGGACTGGATTAATCTGAAAGATTCTGATGCACCTAAATCTGGTTTTGTATCAGGATATGCCAGTAAGGAAGCAAATGAGGATTTTGCAGAAATTCTTTCTGTTTACATAACTCGCACAGAAGCTGCTTGGCAAAAGTTATTAGCAGCTGGAGTTGTTGGTGAAGATGAATCTGGTAAACAGGCCATCCTTGATAAATTGGAAATTATAAGAGAATATTTGAAAGGTAGTTGGCAAATAGATATTGATGAGTTGCGTAAAGTCGTTACCCGTCGCTCCGCAGAAGTAGCTACTCTTGATTTAACAACACTTAATTAGAAAGTAATATGAAAAAAATATTTAATTTATTATTTATATCGCTTGCCGTCGCTCTTTATTCATCCTGCACACCGGAAGAGGAAGATTTGTTTAATGATTCTTCTGCCAATCGTATTGAAGCGACACTGAAGGCTGATAAAGAAGTATTGACAAGTGCCAAGAATGGTTGGTTGATGGAATACTATCCTTCCGCAAACCTAACTTATGGAGGTTATAATATACTAGTTTCATTTGCAAAAGATGGTACAGTACAAGTAGCAAGTGACATATATGATGCTGGAGCAAAGGTTGCCAGTACGTATGTATTAAAGCAAAGTGCCGGTCCGGTATTGAGTTTTGACACCCACAATGAAATAATGCACTTTTTCTCAGATCCGCATAATCCCGGAGGAATAGGCAGTGATGGAAAAGGTATGGAAGGAGACTTTGAGTTTACTATTATGGAGGCCACTAAAGATAAGGTGATACTAAAAGGAAAGAAGAATCTTACCAAAATCATAATGACTCCATTGGCTGAAACAGTTGCATGGAAAGATTTCTTGCAAGGTGTTCAGGATGCAAATGAAGTGTTTTCTCAATTCATAGCTTATAAATATACAGAGGGTGATTTTAAAGCGGATGTTACAGTTTCATATAGAAACCTTGCAATTACTTATACGGAAGGTGATAATGATGTTACAGTAGAAGCGCCATACATTATAACGACTGAAGGAAATATTAAATTCCGTGAGCCGGTGGTTTTGAATGGAAAGTCAATTGAGGAATTGAAATATCAGCCTGATGAAAAGTATGGTACCTTTTCTCCAACAAATGGTGTAAATGCCCTCTTTACTCCAACTTTCCCACTTAATTATCTTTTGCTCAACAATGACTGGTATTTTGCAATGAGTGGATTAGGAGACCCTCAAGCTATTGCTAGGTGGAATGTTATAAAAACTCAGGTGATGCCTGCGTTAGGGGTTCCTTTGGATTATGCATTATTTACACAATACGATGCAACAACTACCGCTTTTTATTGGAGTTGTGGTGGTACAGTAGGATTCTTACTTTTCAATAACAAAACTGCGGGCGACAATCAAGTGAATTTTACATTTGCTTCCAGAGGTAATAATTTTGGTGTCACTTTATGGAATGATTATAATTGGAGCTATATGGTTTATCCATTTAATGGAAAGACTTTCACTTTGTCTGCCGATAGTGACGAAAATCCTACTGTAATAACAATGACAGATAATTCTAATTCTAAAAATACAATCAAATTATATAAAGAGGAAATATTAGATCCATTCAATAAGTAGAGTCTTCTACTTTATAAGTATATTTGGGTATGTTTACCCAAAGTGTTTTAATTAAAGTGTTTTTAAGAAGGTGCCTGTGAAGGTGCCTTCTTTTTGGGTACACCAGCATGAGCGTACACTATAGGAGTACAAGTCCCGAATGAGCCCTAATAGTGGGGATCCAATAACAGGGGGACATAGTGATGTACTGATAAGATCTATATAGTTCTTGATGTCTACAAAGCCTACTAGCTCTTTGTTTATAAAAATAATATTCGCTTCCGGCATCTTTTATTATATCTGTGTCTACTTTTTGAGGTGCAACAAAGGAGTAGAAGTTTTCATATTCAATCATTAGTGTCCCGATTTTAACGGGACACTAATGATTGAATATGTAATGAAGATAAATCTGAGACTTTTAAAAAGGTAAGTTTTTTGATCTTAAGATTGTTTTATTGATAAATAATCTATACGTAAAATGCGAAAAATACTTTTATAGGATGTTCTTCGCATTTTTGTATAGATATATTGTGGGTGCAAGTAAATTATCTTGCATAAAATGACAATATAGTAACTTGAGACTAATTATAAATGCCTCAGAAATAGAATAGTTAATAGGTATGCATTTGTTAATCAGCTGATTATATCTTGTTACAGTGCAATATTGGGTAGATCGTTATATAAGTATGAATGTAATGAGTGGATATATATGCATCTAATTATCAGCGTAATATATAAATATACCTTTCCTAATAGATAGTTCCTGTCAAGTATATATATCGTTGATGTACAGTATGTTATTTTAGTGGTAGTTCTGCGAAGACTTTGCAGGTTTCGTACATTGGTATGCAGACGCAAGAAGTGGCAATTAAACGCAATCTAAAGATCGTGCTTAAGGCAGATGCTGCTATGCTTGATGAAGTAGTAGTAGTGGCTTATGGTGCTGCAAAAAAGAGTTCGTTGACCGGTTCTGTTGAAATAGTAAAAGCTGATCAGTTGTCAAAAGTACCGGTAAACAGTGTAGACCAGGCATTGCAAGGTAAAGCAGCAGGTGTGCAAGTAACTGCTGCAACTGGACGTCCGGGAGCAAGTGCTAATATTAAGATTCGTGGTACAAGTTCTATATCTGCCGGTAGTGATCCACTATTCGTAATCGATGGTGTACCTGTTTCTTCTGCAGATTTTGCAGCACTAAACTCAAATGATATTGAATATATGTCTGTATTGAAGGATGCATCTGCAACCGCAATATATGGTTCCAGGGGTTCTAATGGTGTTATTCTTATCACAACCAAGAAAGGTCAAAGTGGTAAAACTACAATTGACTTAAAAGCCATCTTTGGAATTTCTACCAGAACCTTATCTGATAGTGATTTTACAATGATGAATGCACAAGAAAAGCTTACTTATGAACGTCAGCTGGGTATTGGCCGCGGTTCATCTGGTGGAGCTAATGGTGGAGCAATGACTGATGCTGAAATTGCTGCTGCTAAAAATACAAATTGGGCTGATGAAATTTTCCGTACTGGTACTACACAGTCTTATGAATTGAATGTGGCAGGAGGTACTGACGCTACTCGTTTCTACTTATCAGGACAATATTTTGATCAGGATGCTATAGTACCTGGTTCTTACCTTAGAAGAAGTACATTGCGTGCTAATCTTGAGCATAAAATTAAAGATGTAGTGAAAATTGGCTTTAATTCTTCTGCAGGTATTTCCAAGGAAGGTTTGCTAAGAACAGACCGTAATGCTTTGAATCCGTTCAACTATATCTTTAACGCTAATCCTTATGATGCTCCTTATAACGAAGATGGTAGCTATAATACTGACATGAAGGTTGCTGGTAATCAAATTAATATTTTTGAGAATATTGCAAATAATCCTGCAAGCTTAAGTAAACTTAAAATTATTGCAGCTTTCAATTTGGAATGGAGAATTTGGGATCAGCTCAAATATACAACGGTAGCAGGTGTAGATTTTACTCAATATCAAAACTACCAATTTAATAAACCGGAATCTCAATTATCACAGATTTTAGGTTCACCTTATGGTTATCGTAACGATCGTATTCAACAACGTTCTACTTGGGTATGGACCAATATGTTGAGTTATGACAAAACTTTTAATGATGTTCATGAAGTAAAAGCTGCAGCTGCAATGGAAGCTCAATCCAGCCATTACCGCACACTGACAGCTTCTGTTAGTGGTTTTGCAACTGGTAAATTGGATGCTATTTCAGTTGGAGCAACAGATAAAGATGTAGCAGGAAATACTACTGATTGGAGAATGCTTTCATATCTGGCAACTGCCGGTTATACTTATGATAGTAAATACATTATTGATGCAGCAATTCGTTGGGATGGTTCTTCACGTTTTGGAGCAGATAACCAATATGGTATGTTCTGGGCTGTAGGTTTAGGCTGGAACATGGAACGTGAATCATTCTTGCAAGATGTAAGCTGGCTTACTCGTTTGAAAGTTCGTGGTAGTGTAGGTACCAGTGGTAATAATAACATTGGCGATTATGCTGCACAAGGTGTATATGGTTATGGTAGCTATAATGGTGCATCAACTGCTTATCCTGCACGTTTACCGAATCCTGACTTATCTTGGGAAAAGAGTATGCAGGCATCTGTGGGTTTGGATGCTTCTTTGTTCGATTCACGTTTAAACGTTACATTTGATGTCTACCAACGTAAAACAACCGATTTGTTACTTTCAACTCGTTTGTCTATGACTTCAGGGTTCTCAAGTCGTATTGATAATGTTGGTGAATTGATGAACAAAGGGTATGAACTCTCTATCAGTGGTGATCTTATCAGAACCAATGACTGGAAACTGACATTGAATGGAATGATTTCTCAAAATAAGAATGAAATCAAAAAATTATATAAGGGAAATGATATTTCTGTTGGTTGGAATAACCTGATTAAAGAAGGTTATCCTATCAATGTCTATAAGATGGTTCGTTGGGCTGGAGTAAATCCTGCCAATGGTGACGCTTTGTACTATACTGCAGATGGCAGAATTACCAATACTTACAATTCAAATGACGCTGTAGTTTTGGATGGTAAGACTCCTGACCCCAAATATTTTGGTTCTTTTGGTGCAAATCTGTCATATAAAGGATGGGAATTAGCTGCAGATTTCTACTTCTCTGGTGGAAATTATATCTATAATCATATTCGTTTCTTTACGGAAAGTGATGGTGCACAGTATGGTAATAACCAAGATAAGAGTATGCTGTATGACCAATGGAAAAATCCGGGAGATATAACTAATGTGCCCAAACAAAGTATCAACAATAGTTCTTATCAGTCTACCAGATATCTGGAAGATGCTTCATACTTACGTTTGAGAAACTTAACCTTGGCATATACTTTCCCGAAGCAATGGCTAAAGGTAGCCCATGTAGAGAAGTTACGACTTTTTGCACAAGGTTTGAATCTGTTTACTGTAACAGGATTTAAAGGACTTGACCCTGAGGTAGGTGATTCACCTGCAGGTACAGGTGCAGGTGCTACAGGTGGTGTTCTTGACTTTAGCTACCCGGCTTCCAGAACGATCATGTTCGGTATTGAAATAGGTTTCTAATTATTATTTATGAATTTCAAAAAAGACACTCGTATGAAATTAATTAAAAAAACAATAATACCAGCAGTTGCTCTTTTTAGTTTGTCACTGACCGGATGTTCTGGTTTTCTGGATACCACTCCTCACGACTCTCTGAATAGTGACAATGCGCTAGAGTCTATGCAAGACTTTGATAATACAACCAATAGTGTATACGAATCAATTCGTTCGGCATCTTATACCACCGAGTTCATGTTGATGGTTCCAGACGTTATGTCTGATAATCTAACATTGAATCGTGACGGCCGTTTGATTTACAATGAATTTGCCGATTTCAAGTTTTACGCTGATACATATGGTGTAACTGGTATGTGGTCTGCTGCTTATAATGGTATTTTAGGTGCCAATGAGGTTATTACCCGTTTGGATGGTATGGAAATAGCTGAAGCAGATAAAAAGTTAGGTGCCAACCTACTTGCTGAATGTCTGGCTTTACGTGGCATGATACATTTTGATCTGGTACGTTTATATGGTAGAAACTATCAGCAGGCTTCTGACAGTGATTTAGGAGTTACTTATAAAAAAGATACGGAAACTGATTTTCCGGCACGTAATACTGTGAAAGAGGTATATACATGGTTGGTAGAAGATTTGGAAAGAGCGAAAGGCTTGATGAGCGATGATTACAATGCTAAAATCAATTATCGCTTAAATAAGAAATCTGTTTGTGCTATTTTGGCACGTGTGTATCTAACAATGGGTGAAAATCAATTAGCTGTAACAAATGCAACAGCTGCTATTACAGGTGATGGCTCTGATATGGCAGATACTCAAGGTTTCAGCAAAGTATATACTACCAGTATGGCAGTTCCTGAGGTTTTATTCCGCATAGCACTTAAATCAGATGATGGAATTCTACCTGGTAACAGCTGGGGGCAAGGTGCTACAACCAGCTATGTAGGTAATTATTCTGTTTCTTGCGGATTAAGAGAACTGTATACAACCACTGACTGCCGTAATTCTGTTATCAAAATGGTTACCAGCGAAAGTGGTGATTGCAATATGGTATGGAAATGGGCTAATGGTGGTGCTTCTGCCGGTCTGGTTGATATTCCCCTTATACGTACTGCAGAAATGTACCTGACTCGTGCAGAAGCTAATTACAATTTGAAGCAGTATACTCCTGCTTTAGCAGACTTGAATATTGTACGCTCAAAACGTTATTCAGATTATGAAGCAGGTAATGAAAGTGGTGAGAGTTTGGAAAAAGCCATTCAGTTACAAAGACGTTTGGAACTGGCATTTGAGGGCCACCGTTTCTTTGACTTAAAGCGCAGACATGAAGATTTGGAGCGTGATGGTCTAGGTTTCTTAGCTGATGGTACAGGTGCTCCAGCCGGTGCTCAAGAAGTATCTGCAGACAGTCCTTACTATCTCCTGCCTATTCCACAAAGCGAAATAGATGCTAATGAGAATATGATTCAAAACAAGTATTAATTTCTAAAAACGGAAACAAATGAAAAAATTGACATATTTAATATTGGCTGTCGGGTTGTTGTTTACTTTTGCTGCATGTGATGATAACGAACCACAATCATTCAGAGCGGCAGATTCTAACGCAAGTTTTCCGACAACGACAGCTTCAGTAGATGAAAATGCTACCGAGCCCCTTCAAATTCCTCTTGCTTTAGCAGGGGTTAAAGGAAGTGGAAAAGTAACAGTAACCCTTACAGCTTCTTCCGAAGGAGAAAGTAGTCCGGCCATTGAAGGAACAGACTTTGTTATTGAAAACAAAGAGATTGTTTTTGAAGATGGTTGTGGAGTACAAAATGTAATTGTAAGACCGATAGATAATGATGTCTTTACCGGAAAAAAGACTTTCAAAATTATTATCTCAGCGACATCTCCTAAATTACTGGAATCTGAACAAAATAGTGTTCTCGTTACGATTGTAGACGACGAACATCCGTGGGCAGCTATAATCGGAACTTATAATATAACTGGTATTTCTGCTTTCGATGAAGTTACTCCGGTAAGTGTTCCAGCAGTAATTAGCGCTTCCGATGAAGATACGAATGTACTAAATGTGAATTTTGGTTATGGAACTCTTGCCAAAATGAGTGTGGAAGAAGTAGATGGGGAAATTGTGGTTGTAATGAAAGATAATCAATATATAGGTCCTATGCCGAAACCTACAGATGCATGGAACCGTTACTTCAGGGCCACTCATGTAGAGGGAGAAGATTTATATACAGTGAGTGCTTTAGCTGGAATTTTTGAGAATGGAGTAATTACGTTTGAATATGGATTTGGATTCCAAGCAATTCATCCATCTACAGGCGCATCTGGTGGCTTCTTTACCTTACTTATGGATGGCGTTGTGGCTACGAAAGCAAAATAATTCCTTCCTTATAGTCATTTAAGAATAAGGTCACCTATTTGATAGGGTGACCTTATTTTGTTTAAAATCAATAATATGATAAAGAAAAGATTACTTTTGATTTGTTTTTGGTGCAACATTTTCTGCTGGATGTATGCTGCTCCTTTTAGCTTTCTTGAAACAACAGTTACTCAACCTGATGGAAGTCAATTAACGCTGTATGCTTCAGGGGATGAATTTTACCATTGGGTACATGACAAAGATGGTTATACAGTATTGCAAGGAGAAGATGGTTACTGCTATTATGCTGAGAAAAATGATATGGGAGAATTGGTTCCTTCACCATTTTTAGTAGGAAAAACATCGATAGTTGATACAAAGCTCAAACCTTGGTTAAAAATTTCCAAAGAAAAATATGATGTTCGTCGTGAACGTTTGCAACCTTTATCGCGGACAAGGGGAATATTTCAACCTCAATATGCTTCTCATAAAAAGCCTTTGAATAACATTGTAATATTTATATCTTTCCAAGATGCTATTACTTTCTCAAAAAAGAGAAGTGTATACGACAGCCGCTTTAATAGTACTACCTCTTCTACAGGTTCCCTTAAGGATTATTACTTAGAAGTTTCTTATGATAATTTGACTATCCAGTCTCATTTCTTTCCTCATGCTGATTTAGAAGCTAATGATGTGGGTTATGTAGATTTTCATAACAGAGGTTTCTACCGGGCTTATAATGCAACGACTAATCCGGATGGATATAAAACTAGTGAAGAATCTACAATGAGAGAACATAATCTTGTTCAGAATGCAGTTGATGCAATGAGAAGTATTATTGAACAAGAGTTTACTCCAGATGAAATAGATAATGATAATGACGGATATGTTGATAATATCTGTTTTGTTGTTCAAGGAAATAGTGACGGATGGAGTGATCTATTATGGGCACACCGTTGGTCACTTTACACAAAAGAATGCTATATACATGGCAAGCGTGTAATGGATTATGTTTTTCAACCGGAAAACCAAGTAACTGTTAATACCCTCTGCCATGAAATGTTTCATGCTTTAGGAGCTCCGGACTTATATCATTACAGTGAAGAAAGTAAAAGTCTAGACCCTGTTGGTGCTTGGGATTTAATGAATAGTGGCTGGTGTCATATGGGAGCCTACATGAAGTGGATGTATGCAGGTAAAAGTTGGATTACTGAAATTCCGGAAATTACGACTACCGGCAGATATTCATTAGTCCCCCTTTCTCAAGGCCCAGATAACTCTTGTTACAAAATAAATTCATCCAATGCGAATGAGTACTATGTTTTGGAATATAGAAAGAAAGAAGGAAAATACGAAAAGAACATTCCAAGATCCGGTTTATTAATTTATAGAATCAATACAACTGTGTCTGATGGTAACCGGAATGGTCCTCCTGATGAGGTCTATATCTATCGCCCTTATGGTTCCTTGGTTGAAAATGGTTTTTTAGATGAGGCTGCTTATCAAACAAACGCTGGAGCAGTTATGACGGATAAAACCTATCCGAAACCTTTCTTATCTGATGATAGTGATGGAGGATTGCGTATTACAAACTTGGTTATTGAGAATGATAAACTTAGTTTTGATATTAATATCACTACCACAGGTGTTGAATCAGAACAAGAAACAAGTTCTTTCAAAATATATCTGGAAGGCAAAACATTGATAATTCATTCCAATGAGTTAATTAAGGATATTGTTATTACTGACCTTTCTGGAAAAGGTATTCTGAAATGGGATAATATAACTCAACCGATATCATTGCAACAGCTTTCCTCTGGAGTTTATATTGTTTCTGTTACTTTAGCTAATGATACGACGTATCAACAAAAAATCATTTTAAAATAATAATAGTATGGCGTCTATTTCTAATAAGATAATTGTATTGTGCTGTTGTTTTGTAAGCACTACTTTGGCTTGGGGGCAAAATGGTAAACATTTTGTTTTTCCCGAATATCAAGAAGGGCAGATTGTTTATAAAAATAAGAAAGTTAACAAAGTAGAGTTGAATTATAATAAGGCAACTGAAGAAATGATCTATACTGGTTCTGACGGTAAGAAAATGGCTCTTCATCCTATTGACCAAATTGATACTATCTATTTCGAAAAGAGGAGTTTTATTCCTTCAGGGAATAGTTTTGAAGAAGTTTTATTGTCAGGAAAGTACCCTTTGTATGCATCCTATCGCTGTCGTTTGAGTATTGGTGCTCAAAATATTGGTTATGGTAGTTCTTCTACAACGGCTATTGATAATATTTCCTCTCTTAATACGGGTGGAGAAATGTATCAGTTGAAATTACCAGAAAATTATAAAGTGGAGCCATATACTATATACACCATAGAAATAAATGGAAAACGTGAGCGTTTTAGGAGAATAAAAGAAGTTATAAAAATATTCCCTGAACGAAAGAAAGAAATCATGAGCTTTCAGAAAAAAAATAAGTTGAAGAATGATAACGAGGGGATTATCCAGGTAATTCAATATATTTCTTCTCTGTGATTTAGTTGGTTCTGATAGAAATAGTGGACTTTATAGTAAATAACTTACACATAAAGCGGGAGGCATATTCTAAATGATATGCTTCCCGTTTTTGTTTTGGATTACAGCTATATAGATAATTATTTTCCAACAATATGCTATCTAAAAGACTTTTAGTTGTAAATTAATAATGCAAACTACAACTATGTTTCTATTTATATGCTTAATAATTAGTAAGTTAGATTTATTATTAGGATATATACGGTAGATCATTATGATAATTATATTAATATATATGTCTTATAATCAATACAATAGTATATACAAATATTCGATTTATGGGTTCTTTTTGTTTTAGTAAATCGCTTATAATTAGGTCGATAGCTATATTGTAGTCCTGCGAAGACTTTGCAGGTTTCGTACATTGGAATGCAAGCACAAGAAGTGGGTATTAAACCTACTGTGAAGGTTATTATGAAGTCTGATGCTGAGATGCTTGACGAAGTAATGGTGGTTGCTTATGGTACCGCGAAGAAGTCTGCATTTACAGGTTCTGCTTCAACTATCAAAGCAGATAAGTTGGCAGAGCGTCAGGTCTCTAATATAACTAATGCACTTTCAGGTCAGGTGGCTGGTGTACAAACAACCAGCGGAAATGGCCAACCGGGTACCGGGTCTACTGTACGTATTCGTGGTATCGGTTCGATTTCTGCCAGTAATAATCCATTATATGTAGTAGACGGTGTACCTTATGATGGAGATATTTCTGCTATTAACTCTCAGGATATTGAGAGTATGACAGTTTTGAAAGATGCAGCTTCTAATGCTTTGTATGGTGCACGTGGTGCGAACGGTGTTATTTTGGTAACTACTAAAAAGGGGGCTTCCGGAAAAGCAGTTGTTAACGTTGATGCAAAATGGGGTACAAATAGACGTGGGGTTCCCAGTTATGACGTTATGACCAATGCTAATCAATATGTTGAAACCTATTATAAAGCAATGCTTAATGGCTGGGCAGGTGGTGACCCCAATAAAATTGTTGATTATGCAGGAGATGGTTCTGTGATGATTTCTGGTAATAACCTAGTTAATGCCTTGATTTTTGGCAGTGACTATCTGGGATATCCTATATATACAACGCCGAATGGAGAAAATGTAATTGGTATGGATGGTAAAATTAACCCTAATGCTAAAATTGGTTCTGTTTATGGTGATTATTATGTAACACCAGATGATTGGGAAAAAGAATTGTTTGATAATAGTAATTTGCGTCAGGAATATAATGTTAGTATTAGTGGTTCAAGTGATAAGATGACCTACTATATGTCAGCAGGTTATCTGGATGACAGTGGTATTATTCCGGGCTCTGGTTATTCTCGTCTCTCTACTCGTTTGAAAGCAGACTATAAGGTACAAGAATGGTTGAAAGTAGGTGCAAATTTCTCATATGCCAATGTAAAGAGCCGTTATCCTGATGAACAAACAAAGACAGGAAGTAGTATGAACTTGTTTTATATTACTAATAATATAGCTCCTATTTATCCTCTATATATTCGTAATGCAGATGGTAGCATTAAACAGGACAGCCGTGGTTATACAATGTACGACTATGGTAATGGTATGTATAACAGGCAGGTGAATGGAAAGACTGAGGCTTTGAATCGTCCATTCTTGTCCAATTCTAACCCTGCTTCTTCACTACAGTTGGATAAACGTGAATTCTTAATGGATATTCTTAGTGCGAAAGGATTCGTTGAAATTGAGTTTATGCCAGGTTTGAAAGCTACTGGAAACTGGGGTATGGATTTGGATAATACTCGTTATTCAGAGTTGGTTAACCCGTATTATGGCCAGTATGCTTCAGAAAGTGTTGGCGGTCTTGTTTCTATGGAGCACTCTCGTACTTTCAGTGTAAACCAACAGTATTTGCTTACCTATAAGAATAATTTCGGGATACACAATATAGATTTGTTAGCAGGATTTGAATCTTATAATTATAAATCTCAGTATTTGTCCGGTAGTAAGCAGAAATTGTATAATCCTACAATTATAGAAATAAATAATGCAATCAAGACTCCAGCTGTTTATTCTGCAACTACTAATTATGCAACTCAGGGTTTCTTAGCACGTGCCCAATATGATTATGATAGTAAGTATTTTGCAAGTGCTTCTTATCGTCGTGATGCTTCTTCTCGCTTTCATCCTGACCACCGTTGGGGAAATTTCTGGTCTGTAGGTGCCAGCTGGTTGCTGAATAAGGAGGCTTTCATGAGTGATTTAACATGGATTGACATGTTGAAGTTTAAGGCTAGTTATGGTGTACAAGGCAATGATAATATTGGTAATTATTATGCTTATCAAGATCAGTACTCTGTATCTAATAGTAATGATGATTTCTCTGTTTCTCTTGCATATAAAGGTAATAAGAATATCACTTGGGAAACGTCTCATAGCTTCAATACTGGTTTTGATTTCGAATTCTTTGACCAACGTTTGAACGGTACGATCGAATATTTTAGCCGTAAGACTACGGATATGTTGTATAACAAACCAGTTAATCCGTCAGTAGGCTATTCTGCAATTCCAATGAATGTAGGTTCTATGATTAATCGTGGTGTTGAACTTGACTTGAATGGTGATATTATCCGTACTAATGATATTACGTGGAGTGTAAACTTCAACTTGACTCATTTTAAGAATAAAATCCAGAAACTGCATCCTGATTTGAATGGCGAATTGATTGATGGTAGCCGTATTTATCAGGAGGGGGAGTCTATGTATCAATTCTATTTGCGTAAATATGCAGGTGTAGATGAGGAAACGGGAGTTGCTCTTTACTATAAAGATATAACAGATGTGAACGGTAATGTTACTGGTCAGGAAAAGACTCAGAATTGGTCAGATGCAACTCGCCATGCAACGGGTGATATTCTTCCGAAAGTATATGGTGGATTTGGTACTCGTTTGAATGTTTATGGATTTGATTTTGCTATTTCATTGGCTTATCAATTAGGTGGTCGCGTGTATGATAATGGATATGTATCCTTGATGCATGCAGGTGATGATCCTGGACAGAACTGGCATAAAGATATTCTGAATGCATGGACTCCGGAAAATAAGACAAGTAATATTCCGCAGATCAACGTATTTGCGCAGTATGCCAATTCTTTGTCAGACCGGTTCCTGACAAGCTCGGATTATCTAAGTATTAATAATATTACGGTAGGGTATACATTACCTAAAAACTGGACCCGCAAAATGTTAATCAGTTCTATGCGTATATATATGGCTGCTGACAATGTTGCTTTGTTCAGTGCACGAAAAGGATTGGATCCTCGTCAGAGTTATACAGCATCAAGTGCTGATGTGTATTCTCCGATACGAACTATTTCTGGTGGTATAACCCTTTCTTTCTAACCCCTTTAAAAAGCAAGAAAATATGAAAATAAATAAGAGTATATTGTTACTTTCATCTGTTTTTGTAATGGCTGCGTGTGATCTGGATAAGTATCCTGAAGGCTCGACCATGACGCAAGACCAAAAAGATGAAGTTATCTCCATGATTCCGGAACGTATTGAGTCTGAGTTGAATGGTTTAAAAAGTGGATTGAATGTTTTAGGAACATTGGGTAATCCTAACTCTACCGGTTATCATTTTGACTATGGTTTCCCGGCTATATGTATGATTTACGATCAGGCAGGGCAGGATATGACTTGCAAGAATGATGCTATTGGTTACAATAAATATATATCCCAGCAGAAGTTCAGAGACCGTATAACTACTTCTGTTTTTAATGAGTTTATCTGGAAGAATTACTATAACCATCTGAAAACAGCAAATGACTGTATTGCAACATTGTCGGCTGCTTTCCCTGAAGATAAACGTACTGCTAAAGTAAAGAATTACTTTGGGCAGGCATTAGCTTCACGTGCATTCGATTATTTACAACTGATCCAGACTTATCAGTTTACTTATATTGGTCATGAATCAGCAAAAGGTGTACCTTTGGTTCTGGATACAATGACAGATGATGAGAAATTAAACAATCCTCGTGCAACAGTAGAGCAAGTTTATACTCAAATTATGTCTGATTTGAATACTGCAATTTCTTATTTGGCAGAAAATCCTGTTACTCGTAAGGATAAAGCACAAATAACGGCAGAAGTTGCTTATGGACTTCGTGCGCGTACTAATTTATTAATGGGTAATTGGGCTGCTGCTGCTTCAGATGCTGCTAAAGCATGTGCAGGTGCTCGTCCTTACTCTATGGAAGAAGTTAGTGTTCCTAGATTTTATGATGCCAGTGATGCCTCTTGGATTTGGGGGATTGTGATTACTTCAGAAGATGGAGTCGTGAAAACTGGTATTGTAAATTGGGCTTCTCATCTTTGTTCACTTACAGGTATGGGATATACTACTGCAGCCAGTGCTACAGATGTGTCATTTAGGGCTATTAATAATAAATTATGGGCAGAGATATCAGTGTCTGATGTTCGTAAGGCATGGTGGGTGGATGATCAGCTTCATTCGGATGCTTTGGTTAATGCGTATGGAGCTCAGAATGCTTACGGATGGGCAAATGGACTTTTTGGTTCAACAATATTCTCTCCATATGTAAATGTTAAGTTTGGTCCTGAAGGAGGGCAGATAGCTAATTCTGACAATGCACAAGACTGGCCTTTAATGCGTGTTGAGGAGATGTTATTGATTGAGGCTGAAGCTACTGGTAGAGATAATCTTGCTGCCGGTAAACAGAAATTGGAGGCTTTTGTAAAGGGGTATCGTGATGCTACGTATATTTGCAATGCAACTAATTTAGACGAATTTATAGATGAGATATGGTTCCAACGTCGTATTGAATTATGGGGCGAAGGGTTCTCATTATTTGATGTTTTGCGTTTGAAGAAACCAATTAAGCGTATTGGCACTAATTTCCCAGCAGGTAGTACATTTGCAGATATTGCTGCTGAATCCCCACTTTTGATCTATACAATTCCTGAATGTGAAACTGCAGTAAATAAAGCTATTACTCCTGCAGATAATAATGAAGCAGCGATTCCGCCGACACCTGTTCAGAATTAATGATTAAGTAAGAAGCATTAATATAAAAATTACTTATTGAGTATTAGAAATATGCACCCCAAATGTCGATATCGCCTTTGGGGTGCTTTTTTTAATACACTCTTGTCTTTGTTAATATACAAAATAGTAGATGAAAATATTTGCAATGTATCGAATTTCAGTAAATTTGCAATTTTCTTTTAATTATTCTAATAAATGATGCCTATGAAGAAATTACTACTCCTGTTTTTGGTTCTTCTGTGTAGCTTAACAGCATGGACAGCCCAGCGCTCTCCGGAAGAAGCTCTTTCTATTGCCCGTTCTTTCTTTATGCAGTCATCCGGGGCTATAACCCGTAATGCTGGTGATATTCAGTTGGTGACAGTTTCCAATGATTTGCTAAAATCTGTATCTACCCGTAGCGTGGAAGGAACAGCTTTTTATATTTATAACTATGAGCAGTCTGCCTATGTCATAGTATCCGGTGATGACCGTATGAAACCTGTGTTGGGTTATTCGGATAATGGGAGTTTCATAACTGAAAACTTACCGGTAAATATACTTGGGTGGTTGGAATTATATAATGCTGCCTATGCTGAACTGGGTAATGGCGAAAAAGCAGTTACTGAACCTAAATTACTTACTAAAACAAGTTTTCCGGCATCTGTATCTCCTTTGCTGGGAAGTATATGTTGGGATCAAAGTGCACCGTACAATAATACCTGTCCCCTTTATCAGGGAGAACGCTGTGTGACGGGATGTGTAGCTACGGCAATGGCTATGATTTTGAAATATCATGAATACCCAGTAAAAGGAAAAGGTACTCATTCTTATAAAGCTCCTAATGGAATTGAATGTTCTTTTGATTATGGAAATACTACTTTTGACTGGAATAATATGCTTCCGCAATATTCTGGAACTTATACTGCCGAACAGGCTGACGCTGTTGCTCAATTAATGTCGGCCTGCGGTGTGGCGGTTGATATGCAGTATTCACCTTATAGTTCAGGAGCTTATTCATATCAGGTAGGCCAAGCATTAATTGACTACTTTGGGTATGATGGTAATTTGGGATTGGTATATCGTCAATATTTTACTTCTGCCGAATGGATGAATCTGATTAAATCAGAAATAAACGAGAGACGTCCTATCTACTATTTTGGCTCATCGGATGATGGAGGACATGCGTTTGTCTTTGATGGTTATGATACTCAGGATATGGTTCATGTCAATTGGGGATGGAGTGGAATGAATAATGGCTACTTTGAGGTTTCTTCTTTGAATCCTGATTCTCCCGGTATTGGTGGTGGAAGTAATCTAGGAGGAGGATTTACGAGAGGCCAAGGAATGTATCTGGGGATACAGCCACCTACTTCTTCTTCAAACTTTACTTCTCATTTTTATATGACGGAGTTGGAAGTAAATAAAGAAGAAATTGATAAGGGAGACGTGTTTAAACTGACGATTACTAAGATATTCAATATGAGTATGGCATGCAAGAATAGTAAATTGGCAGTGATAGCAGAAAAAGATGGTAAGCAGTCAATATTAGGACAGATTGCTTTGGCTACGATGATAAATACGTATGAAGGATATAATACTCTTGTTCTTTCTAATCTGAAAATACCCAATGATTTTGTTGATGGAACTTATTCTGTATATGCAGCTACCAAAGATGAGCGCGAAGCAACATGGAGCCGTGTGCGTGGTTACGTAGGTTCTGAAGCACAACTCATTCTTGTTGTGGCTGGTAATAAATGTACTTTGACTCCGTTTAGTGGTAATCTTAGTTATAGAGAAGACATAGAAGTAAATGTGGAATTAGTACATAATTTGTATAGTGGTCTCAAGGGAGATTTCAAAATGTTGGTTTCTAATAAAAGTGCATCGGATGAATATTATGGTTTAGTGGGTGTTGCACTTTTTAAAGCTGATAAAGAACATGTAGCGATAGTCGGAGATGTACAGGTTGAAATAAAGCCGGGCACGGTGAATAGAGAATTGGCTGTATCCGGAGATTTAGCTGTTACAGAGAACGGCGTGACTACCAATATTCCTGCCGGAGATTATTATATTTGTCCCTGCATGGATTGGGGAGGAGCTACGTATGCCATCGGTGAGTTAACTCCGGTAACCATAAAGGAAGCCTATGGAGCTGCCGATTTAAAAGTCAGTCAACCCCGTCTGGAGAAAACGCAGCTTCAAGTGGGGGAGAATCTAAAACTGTTGGCTGATCTTTCATTATCTGGCAATGGAAATGTATATGCTGGGACATTAACAGTGGCTATTTTTCAGTATGATGATCAGTATGCGTCTCGTGTGCACTATCAAAATGTATTTGTGGAAGCAGAGCAGGCTGTTAATTTTGTTATGGAAATTCCTTTGAGTGTAGGTGTAGGGGATCATACGGTTGGTTTGTTTAAACCTGATGCAAGTGGGAACCCTACGCCAGTTCGTTATCTTTCTTTCTCTGTAGGACCAGCTACCGGTATTGAAGATGAAGTGACTGATAAAGACGAGTTAGTTGTCTGTCAACAACCAGTAGACGATATTCTTAATATCCGTACTTCTAATGCTGTCCAAATGATCTCTGTCTATAATCTGTCCGGACAACAGATGATACAGCAAAAAGAGTCCGGAGATAAAAAAGAATATTCCATACCAGTAAGAGGGTTGACCGCAGGTTACTATATTGTAGTATTACAGTCGGCTGATGGTAAGGTATACAAGAGCAAGTTTATGAAACGTTAGACTATATATTTATAGTATGAAGGGCGAGGCTATTCTATTAACTTGGGATGGCCTTGTTTTTTATATTCTAATGAACGATTTTCACTCTAAAACGTTCATTTGCGATAGGATCATCAAAAAAAAGTATTCAAAATCATCTGACGAACCATATATTTCAGTAATTTTGTCTTTCTAATGAACAACAAGATAGTGATTTGTGTCATTTGTTGAGGTGCTACTAAAACAACTAACCCCTAACTATATGAGGTGTACACTACTCTTTCTATTAATTCTTCTTACAAGTCGGCTTCTTGCTGATAATGTAACAGCAGAGCAGGCTCATGCTTTAGCTGCCGATTTCTTTAAAACGAATGTTCAAACCCGTAACACTTCTGTATCACCACAGCTGCAATTAGTTTGGGATGGAGAAGATCTGAGTACTCGTAGCACAGGGAATCTTCCGGCTTTCTATGTTTTTAATAATACCGATCGGAAAGGCTTTGTTATTATTGCCGGAGATGATGTGGCTATGCCCGTATTGGGGTATTCTTTTACGGATAACTTTGTGGTAGATGGGATGCCTTCTAATTTGAAAAGTTGGATGAATGGGTTGAGAGAGCAGATCAATAGAGCCAGAGAGACAGGACTGAATGTTTCCGATGTTGTATCCAAAGCATGGAGAGGAGTGTCGGACATGACTACGGGAGACGTGGTGAAACAATATGAAACGGCAAAGTGGGATCAGTTAAGTCCCTATAACTTCCTTTGTCCTGAAATTAATCGCATTCGAACTGTAACAGGTTGTGTTGCAACGGCTGTAGCCATACTTATGAGATATTACGAATGGCCGGATGTGGGTACGGGAACTCTTCCGGCTTACAATTATACAGCACATATAAATGGAAGAGAAATTTCCCAGACAGTGCCAGAAAGGACATTAGGCAATACTTATGCGTGGAATAATATGCCACTTGAATATGATTGGAATTCTTCAGAAGTCACCGAAAATGAAGTTGCAACTTTGATGTACGATTGTGGTGTTATGGCTCAGGCTGAGTTCAATATAGCTTCTGCCGGTGGTACCGGTGCTGCTACATTGACAGCAGTCCGTGGACTGGCTGAGTATATGAAGTACGATAAAAGTATGTTGTGTCTTCGTCGCGAATGGTACTCGGATACAGAATGGATACAAATGTTGGAAAATGAAATAATGACAGTAGGTCCTGTACTTTATGGTGGAGCTACTCTTAGTAATGAAGGGCATCAGTTTATACTGGATGCATACACAACAGAGAATTATTTCAGAGTAAATTGGGGATGGAGTGGGCATAGCAATGGTTTCTTTCTGATTTCCGCTTTAAATCCGGATGATCAGGGGGCAGGCGGTAGTACAGGCGGTGGTTTCATTGCGAACCAAGATGCTTTGTTTGGGCTAAAGCCGGCAAAAGGAAATTCAAACTATCAGACTTTGCTGGGGATGCTTGCCGGAAAAACTGGTAGTGGAGAATCTTATTCCGGTTTGATGACTTCTGAAACACAGTTTAATGTAAATACTAATTTTACAGTGAAATGCGGCTTCTTTTGGAATCTCGGATTAATTCCGTTTTCTGGGAAAGTAGCTTTAGCCATAGTTGATAAGAATCAGAATGTTAGAGAACTTATATCAGGCACTTCATCTATTTTAAGCATGAAGACATATGGTGGTATGGCCTTTACGTTCCCTTGTAAAATCTCATTGTTTCCACAGCCCGGTGATCGTATTGTTGCTGTTTACAAAGGAACAAATGATGCTGATTGGAAAATTGTTCGTGGTGGTCCTGATACTACGAATGAGATTATCGTTAAGACTGATCCTACCCCAATAATCGAGACCGAACAAGAAACTCAGTTTACTGTTTATTGTGATAAGCAACAAGGAACTGTGATTGCTCATTTGCCGGAGAATTCCCATACGTTGAATATATATGATGTAAATGGACGTTTATTGAGACAAATATTGTCTGAAGGAAAAGAAACTATAACTTTCTCTTGTCGGGAATATCCTACGGGAGTGTATATATTGCAGGTTATAACAGATAAGGGAAGTCAACAATGTAAGTTTTTAAAATGAAAAAAGAAATTAATATTGTAATAGCGACTTTACTTGTACTATTGGTAGGTTGTCGCTCTGCGAAAAAAGAAACAACGGTTACATCGGACATGCAAAAGATAGAAATGAATTCTGTGGCGATTATTCCACAATTGACAGGGGGGAGTCCAGCCTCTACTTCACCAATAGTCTATGTCTATAAGACAAAGGCTGATTATTCACATCAGGTACCGGTGATAATGGATGAGGCTCGTACACGTATCTTATTCTATCCTGCACCCGGGGATCTGAAAATGGGTAATGGATTGCGTCTGCCTACTGTTTTGAATAAAGGCTACTTGTTGGATAATAAAGGAATAGGCCCTAATGTGGCTTTTCTTACCTATACATATGAAGAGTATAGCCAGTTGCCCACAGCACCTTCCATGGACGATTTGATGTCACATATTCTTGATAAATATCCTTTATTGGAAATACATGCATGTGGTCGTCGTGCTGATTATAAAGACATTGTTCCAGAATTAAATGAGAAAATAGCAGAAGGAATTCTACAAAAATAATTATATTTGTCGCCCAATATTTAATAAATAGGTATAGTAAATGAAAGAATTTGTAATCTCCGAAGTACAGGCAGAAACGGCGGTATTGGTTGGTCTCATTACGAAAATGCAGGATGAACGTAAGACAAACGAATACCTCGATGAACTGGAATTCTTGGCTGAGACAGCCGGGGCGGAAGTAGTGAAACGATTTACTCAGAAGCTGGATCAGGCACATTCTGTGACTTACGTCGGCAAGGGTAAACTGGAAGAAATAAAAGAATATATCCGGAGCGAAGAGGAAGCCGAGCGGGAAATCGGTATGGTGATTTTCGATGATGAACTCTCTGCGAAACAAATACGTAATATTGAAGCGGAGTTGAAGATCAAGATATTAGATCGTACTTCGCTTATTCTCGACATATTTGCCATGCGCGCACAGACAGCCAATGCAAAGACGCAGGTGGAACTGGCACAGTATAAATACATGCTTCCCCGCTTGCAACGTTTGTGGACTCACTTGGAACGCCAAGGTGGTGGTTCCGGCGCCGGTGGCGGTAAAGGTTCCGTGGGACTTCGTGGTCCGGGTGAAACGCAGTTGGAAATGGACCGTCGTATCATCTTGAACCGTATGTCATTGCTGAAAGAGCGCTTGGCAGAGATTGATAAGCAGAAGGCAACTCAGCGGAAGAATCGAGGACGCATGATTCGTGCGGCATTAGTGGGATATACCAATGTGGGTAAATCTACATTGATGAATCTGCTGGCGAAGAGTGAAGTCTTTGCAGAAAACAAGCTGTTTGCGACATTGGATACTACGGTGCGCAAGGTGATTATTGATAATCTGCCGTTCTTGCTTTCAGATACGGTTGGTTTCATACGTAAGTTGCCGACAGACTTGGTCGATTCTTTTAAATCAACTCTGGACGAAGTGCGCGAGGCGGATTTGCTGTTGCACATTGTGGATATTTCACATCCTGATTTTGAAGAACAAATAGAAGTAGTCAATAAAACTCTGGCAGATATCGGTGCATCCGGTAAGCCTATGATACTTGTTTTTAATAAAATAGACGCTTACACCTATGTGGAGAAAGCGGCTGACGACCTTACCCCCAGAACAAAGGAAAACTTGACACTCGAGGAACTGATGAAGACTTGGATGGCAAAGATGGAGGATAATTGCCTCTTTATCTCTGCCCGCGAGAAGATCAATTTAGAGGAACTGAAGAGTGTAGTTTATGCGCGTGTAAAAGAATTGCATGTACAGAAGTACCCTTATAACGATTTTCTTTATCAGACCTACGAAGAAGAAGAGGTCTAATCAATGAAGAATTAAGAATGAAGAATGAAGAATTGGGCTGCGTGCTCTTGTGCTGCATAGTAATTCTTCATTCTTAATTCTTCATTCTTAATTTACTTATTATGGATTACAGACATTTAACCGAAGACGAGATACTTCGGTTGAAAAGCCAGTCGTGTCTGGCAGATGATTGGGGGAAAGTAACGGTAGCGGAAGACTTTGTTACCGAATTTGTGCATCATACCCGGTTCTCGGGAAATGTACGTTTAGGTGTGTTTCAATCAGAATTCACACTACCGGGAGGAATCAAGAAACACTCCGGTCTGCGCCATGTGACGCTACACAATGTTTCTGTAGGAGATAACTGTTGCATAGAGAATATCCAGAATTACATTGCTAATTATGAAATCGGGCATGATACATTTATTGAGAATGTGGATATTATCCTGGTAGATGGTTTGAGTAAATTTGGTAATGGGGTAGAGGTATCTGTGCTGAATGAAACAGGTGGGCGAGAGGTACTTATCAATGATAAACTTTCTGCGCACCAAGCCTATATCCTGGCGCTTTACCGTCACCGTCCGGAACTGATTTGCCGGATGAAGGCTATTACTGATTTTTATTCCAATAAGCATGCTTCTGCAATAGGTAGCATTGGCAACCATGTCATGATACTCAATACAGGGTCTATCAAGAACGTGCGTATTGGAGATTACTGTCACATTTGTGGGACGTGTCGTCTTTTTAATGGAAGCATCAATAGTAATGAAGAAGCACCGGTACATCTTGGTCATGGGGTCATTTGTGATGATTTTATCATCTCATCCGGTTCGCATATAGATGATGGGGCGATGTTAAGCCGCTGTTTCATAGGACAGGCTTGTCGTTTGGGGCATAATTATTCGGCATCGGAATCTCTCTTTTTCAGCAATTGTCAAGGAGAAAACGGTGAAGCATGTGCCATTTTTGCCGGACCTTTCACGGTGACGCATCATAAATCCACTTTATTGATTGCCGGTATGTTTTCATTTATGAATGCCGGTTCCGGATCTAACCAAAGTAACCATATGTATAAGTTAGGTCCTATTCACCAGGGAACTTTGGAGCGTGGAGCTAAGACTACTTCCGATTCTTATATCCTATGGCCTGCCCGTGTGGGAGCCTTTTCATTGGTGATGGGACGCCATGTCAATCATTCCGATACATCCAATCTGCCTTTTTCCTATCTGATAGAGCAAAATAATACCACTTATCTTGTGCCGGGCGTTAACTTGAGGAGTGTCGGAACCATTCGTGATGCGCAGAAATGGCCGAAGCGTGACGGACGTACTGATACCAATAAGTTGGATTTCATCAATTACAATTTGCTCAGCCCTTATACCGTACAAAAGATGTTCAAAGGGCGAGAGACTTTGCAGAATCTGCGCCATGCTTCCGGAGAACTTTCTGATATTTATTCTTTCCATAGTGCTAAAATCCGTAATTCAGCGTTAGTGAAGGGGATAAAGTTCTATGAGATAGCTATTCATAAATTCCTCGGGAACTCTGTAATCAAGCGTTTGGAAGGTATTGATTTTAAGAGTAACGAAGAAATACGTGCCCGTCTGAAACCTGATACGGTGATAGGTAGTGGTGAGTGGGTGGATATTTCCGGATTGATAGCACCGAAGAGCGAGATAGATGCTTTAATCAATGATATAGAGTGTGGTAAAGTGGACCGTCTGAAGTCTATTAATGCGGAATTCGAGAAGATGCATCAGAACTACTATACTTACGAATGGACCTGGGCTTATGAGAAGTTAGAAGAGTTTTATGGTATCAAGCCTGAGAATATTACGACGGCAGATATTATCCGTATTGTAGAAAAGTGGAAAGAAGCTGTAGTTGGGCTGGACCGTATGGTGTACGATGACGCTAAGAAAGAATTCTCACTGGCCTCCATGACGGGCTTTGGTGCCGACGGTTCGCGTGCAGAGAAAGAAATGGACTTTGAACAGGTGCGTGGAGATTTCGAAAGTAATCCTTTTGTCACTGCTGTGCTGAAACATATTGAAGATAAGACAGCATTGGGTGACGAACTGATAAGTCGTATGCAGCGGATAGCATCATTTTACGCTAATTAAAGAAATATTTCAATAATAGTTCTTACCTTTGTGCTACGATTCATTAATTTAATTTACGAGTAATTATGGCAACAACACCTCCGTTCCATTATCAACCTATGTTTGAGCATGGAGAAGATAAGACAGAGTATTATCTGCTTACAAAAGATTATGTATCCGTAAGCGAGTTTGAAGGGAAACCTATGCTGAAGATTGAAAAAGAAGGTCTCACGGCAATGGCTAATACGGCTTTCCGCGATGTGTCATTCATGTTGCGCCGTTCGCACAATGAGCAAGTTGCTAAGATTCTGCGCGATCCGGAAGCAAGTGATAATGACAAATATGTAGCACTAACTTTCCTGCGTAATGCAGAAGTAGCCTCTAAAGGCGTGCTTCCTTTCTGCCAGGATACCGGTACGGCTATCGTTCATGGTGAAAAGGGACAACAGGTATGGACCGGATATTGCGATGAAGAAGCACTTTCATTGGGCGTCTACAAAACATATACTGAAGAAAACCTGCGCTACTCTCAGAATGCTCCGTTGAATATGTACGACGAGGTGAATACAAAATGTAACCTGCCCGCACAGATTGATATCGAAGCTACCGAAGGTATGGAATATAAATTCCTTTGTGTGACTAAAGGGGGTGGTTCGGCAAATAAGACTTATCTCTATCAGGAAACAAAGGCAATCCTGAATCCCGGTACATTGGTTCCTTTCCTCGTTGAGAAGATGAAAACCCTGGGTACAGCTGCTTGTCCTCCTTATCATATTGCTTTCGTCATCGGTGGTACTTCTGCTGAGAAGAACCTGTTGACCGTGAAGTTGGCATCTACTCATTACTACGATGAATTGCCAACTACCGGTAATGAATACGGTCGTGCTTTCCGCGATGTGGAACTTGAAAAAGAAGTACTGAAGGAAGCTCATAAGATTGGTCTTGGTGCACAGTTTGGCGGTAAATATCTGGCTCACGATGTACGTATCATTCGTTTACCTCGTCATGGTGCTTCTTGTCCGGTAGGTTTGGGCGTTTCCTGCTCTGCCGACCGCAACATCAAGTGTAAGATCAATAAGGATGGTATCTGGATTGAAAAGCTGGACAGCAATCCGGGTGAACTCATTCCGGAAGAAATGCGTCATGCAGGCGAAGGTGCCGTCGTTAAGATAAACCTGAACCAACCGATGGCAGATATTCTGAAAGAACTGACTAAATATCCGGTAGCCACCCGCTTGTCACTGAACGGTACGATTATCGTGGGACGTGATATTGCTCATGCTAAGCTGAAAGAACGTCTGGATCGTGGCGAAGACTTGCCACAATACATCAAGGATCATCCTATTTATTATGCCGGTCCTGCTAAAACTCCCGCCGGAATGTCTTGTGGCTCTATGGGCCCCACTACTGCGGGACGTATGGACTCGTATGTAGAGTTGTTCCAGAGTCATGGTGGCAGTATGGTTATGCTTGCTAAGGGTAACCGTAGCAAGCAGGTGACGGATGCTTGCAAGAAATACGGTGGTTTCTATCTCGGCTCTATCGGTGGTCCTGCTGCTATCCTGGCACAGAACAATATCAAGAGTATCGAATGTGTGGAATATCCCGAACTCGGCATGGAAGCTATCTGGAAGATTGAAGTAGAAGACTTCCCGGCATTTATCCTGGTAGATGATAAAGGCAACGATTTCTTTAAGCAACTGAAACCATGGAATTGTAGTAAGTAAGCATTCTCTTTCTATAGATTAAGTAAAAGCTGTCCCGAAGAAGTTTATTAACTCCTTGGGGCAGCTTTCTCTGTTTATTCTCACCTTGGTGAGTATCTATTCTCTATTAAGTGAGCATTTATTCTCAATACGCTGATATTTGTTTCTCACTATGCTGAGAATTTTTTCTCACTATAGTGAGAAAAAGAAGATGCGAGCACCTGTCCGAAACTATCATTTATTGTGTTTCTTTTTCCACTGCTCGTATTTCTTGAATACTTTCAGCCCGTCACTATTATACCAACTGTATCCGTTACGGCGCTCATATCCGATTTCGGAAATGTCGAACTTCTTCACCCCATCACGATCGCTAACGAACGGACGGTTGTCTTCTAAAGTATAGAAGCGTGCCCATAGAGGAGGACAATCTGTGCATGGAACCATACGGAAGTCTTTTTTGCCTTCATCATTCGTGAAGAACTCTTTCTTCATTCCTTCAATCTTTGATGCTTTGAACCATTCGATAGCGTTCTCTATACATTCGATAATCTCTTTTGAAGGATCAGGCAGAGACATTAACAGAATGACGATGTTGTCCGATTCGGCGCCACTCAATGAGGGAAGTTCATAAGCACGTGCTTTGGCGGGGGCAAGGGTGTGTTCATCATGTTGCGCACACCATACAGTCGGTTTTCCATTCAGTACTACCTGAGTTTTTAAAATACATTCTACACCTTTGTCGAAAGCGGCACGGGCACGGTCACAGATACTGTCAGGAACATAGGTGTAGGGCTCTTTCTTTTCATATACTTCACGCAGCAATTCCATGACATTTACCATCGCGTTGTCATTGTAGGTGATATGTGTATAGTAACCTTTAGGGCGGGGCCAGAATTGTGGCCAACCACCATTGGGATATTGTGCTTTGAGAATGTAGCGAATACCATCAAGTGCCCCGTCTTTGTATTTCTCAATGTGGGTGGCCAGGTACAAGCGTGAGAGATATTGTATCTCTGTGCTTGTAGCATCATTATCTATGGTACTTTCGTTTACTTCGTCTTTAGAGGCAAGTACATCTTCTAACTCCTGTTGAGTCAGTTCGGCAGGCATATAAATGTTTTTGGGCCAACCTCCGGTAGTTTGCTGGTAAAGTAAAACGTTGTCGCCAATGCGGATGGCTTCGTCGGTTTTAAAGAATTCGTCGTTGAGTTTGGGGGCCATCTTTACCCAAGTCTTGTACGGCATTTTTTCTTTGTAGTTTACGGTTTCTTGTGCAAATAGGTTTGTCAGGCAGATCAGAGCCAGGCAACACAGGCAAATCTTTTTCATGATCATTGTTTTTTATAGTTCTATGATGGCAAAAGTAGAGGAAAAAAACTTGCCTGATGGGGAATAATTGTTCTATTCCAGGTATTTTGTTACCTTTCCACTGATTTGCAACAAGGAAATCTCACAAACTTTCGTATTGTATTCCGCAGAAAGGATTCTTTCCTCCGCATCCAGAAGGCTCTTTTGTGCTTCACGCATCTCGATGCCGGAAAGGTTTCCCAACATATAGCGTTCCATGGCAATCTCGTGATTCTCCTTAGCGGCTACAAGGTTCTGACGTTCTAGGTTTAGCATTTGCAGGTTATTCTGGTAGGCTTGCCACAAATTACTCAGGTCGGCACGCAATGCTTGTTCCAGTTGCTCCCGTTCCAGTCGGGCATTCTGAATGGCAATACGCGCATTGTTACGTTCACGGCGGCGATTCCCATCGAACAGGTTGAAGCCGATAGTCAGACCAAAGTTTGCTCCGAGATTACCACGCTGGATATTGGTAGCGACATCATATTTATTGAAAGTATAGCCATAGCCCCCGTTCAGCTTCAGATAAGGGTAGTCGCGGGAGCAAACCTTCTTGTAATCCAGTTGTGCAAGTGTATTGTTTTGATGGGCTCTCAGCAGGGAGGCATTCGTTTGCAGGGTAGCATTCCAAAGCTCTTCGAAGTTCAGACTGCTGTCTACGTTGATGAGGCTATCTTGGACAACAATCGGTTGGTCCACATCTTCATTTGCCATCAGTTCGTTCAGTTGGATACGGGAGGTATGCAATAACTCTTGCTGCTTCATGTACTGGGCACTGTCGGCATTGAAGTCCACTTTTGCCTGTTGGTAATCCAGACGGGAGAAGTTACCGATGTGATAACGCTCCTCTACGATACGTAAGCGTTCTTTGGATAGAGATACGGCGTAGCGAAAATTATTCAGGCGGATTTTATGTTGCAGGTAGTTGTAATATTCCGCTGCAATATTGGCTATCAAATCTTCTACGGCAATACGGGTGTTTGTTTCACCTTGTCGCTCCAGTTCTTTCAATCGTTGGTAGTTGGCGGTGATGTTGAAACCGTCAAAGATAGTCCAATTCAGATTGAGACCTACATTCATGGCCTGGTCGAATACACCATTCTCTTTGAGGTGTTCTCCGGTGGCACGCACTTTACTGTCAGTGTTATCAACAGTTCCTTTATAACTTGCTGACAGGTCAAGTGTCGGCAGGTAGCCGGCGTTACCCAATGTTGCATTGTTCTTGGAAACTTGTTCCTCATTACGGGTAATGCGCAACGAGTAATTGTTTTGAAGTCCGTATTCCAGACAGGATTTCAGTGTATAAGATTGAGGCATCTGCGCCTGCAAAGCAAGCGAGGTGCAACCAACCGTTATGAGGGATAAAATCGTACGTTTCATGATTTCTTTAACTTACTGCGGTTAGTGGATATATAGCTATATATGGCAGGTACGATGTACATGGTCAGGAATGTGGATACCAACATACCTCCCACTACGGCCGTACCCATGGCAATACGCTGATTACAACCTTCACCCGAAGCGAATGCCAGCGGTATCAGTCCCAGAATGGTAGAGGCACTGGTCATCAGGATAGGGCGCAGACGTTGTAGTGATGCATCTTTGATGGCTTCCATCTTGTCTTCTCCGGCTTCTTGCTTCTGATTGGCAAATTCTACAATGAGGATACCGTTTTTCGCTACCAGACCAATCAGCATAATGATGCCGATCTGGCTGAAGATATTCATAGTAATATCGCCGAAATACATGAATACCAGGGCACCTGCAATGGCCAGAGGTACGGTAAGCATGATAATCAGCGGATCCTTGAAACTCTCGAACTGAGCTGCCAGAATCAGGTAAATCAGCAAGATGGCCAGTACGAAGGCAAACATCAGACTGGAAGAACTTTCCCGGTATTCTTTAGAGTCTCCGGTCAATGCGGTACGGAATGTATCGTCCAGTGTTTCCTTGGCTATTTTATCCATTTCATCCAATCCCTGTCCGATAGTCTTTCCATCGGCAAGTCCGGCGGAAATGGTGGCGGAAACGAAACGATTGTAACGGTATAACTGCGGTGGGGCAATACCACCAGTCAGTTCAATCAAATTGTCCAACTGAACCATTTCTCCTTTGTCACTACGGATATAGATACCTTTCAGGTCGGCAGGTTTATTACGCTGCTGACGGTTGATCTCTCCTAATATCTCATATTGTTTTCCGTTCATATAGAAGTAACCCATACGCTGGCCGCTCAATCCGTATTGTAAGGTTTGTGCAATGTTGCGTGTACTTACTCCCATGATACTTGCTTTATCACGGTTGATGTTGATACGTGCTTCGGGTTTGCTGAATTTCAGGTTTACATCAGCCATCTGGAATACCGGATTTTCATAAACTTTTGCCATGAATTTGGGTAATACCTCTTGCAACTTTTCGATATTGGTGGCTTGTAGTACGTATTGTACAGGCATGCCACCACGACGTCCGCCGAATGAAGAAGATTGTTGTACAAAAGACCGTGCCTTTGTTTTCTTTTGAACCGCCCGGGAAATCTGTTCCGCTACTTCCATCTGTGTGTAATCACGATCCTTCATATCTTTCAATGTGATACGCACATTACCACTACCGCTTGATACACGCGCGGTAACAGACTCTGCATCCGGAAGTATGGAGTCTACCAGTTGATTAATGTCTTCTGTGTAATCCCGTATATATTCATACGTCACACCCTCAGCTCCACGGGTGTTAATGCTGATTTGCGAACGGTCTTCAAGAGGGGCCATTTCAGCGGGGATCGCATTCCAAAGGAATACAATGATAAATAAAGTACCTAATACAAGAGGCATAGCCAGCCAGCGTTTGCGTAAGAAGATTTCTAGTGACCGGCTATATATGCGGTTCATTCCTTCAAAGAACGGTTCGGTTTTTATATAGAACCAGTTTTTCTTTTCTTGTTTCACCAGCAATTTGGTGGCAAGCATAGGTGTGAAAGTCAACGCAGCAAACGAAGAGATGATTACCGAACCGGATACCACGATACTGAATTCACGGAAAAGCCGTCCTGTCATACCATCCATAAATACAATGGGGAAGAATACGGCCACCAATGTAATAGTGGTAGAAATTACGGCGAAGAAAATTTCTTTAGCACCTTCGATACCGGCTTCTTTTGGGGGCATTCCACGTTCAATGCGGACATAGATATTCTCCGTCATAACGATAGCATCATCCACTACAAGCCCCACTGCTAACACTACTGCCAACATCGAAAGCACATTGATGGAGAATCCTGCCAGGTACATCACGAAGAATGCACCGATAAGCGAAACCGGAATAACGATACAAGGTACCAGTGTAACGCGCCAGTCACGCAGGAAGAGGAAAATAATAATGATAACGAGGATAAATGCCACATATACGGTTTCCTTTACTTCGTCAATGGAAGCACGGATAAACTTGGTGTTGTCAAAACCGTAAGAATATTGCACGTCTTCAGGAAGGTCTTTCTTCATCTGTTTCATGCGTTCGTAGACGGCATCGGCAATTTTAATATGATTGGCACCCGGCTGCGGAATCACAACGATACCCACCATAGGCACTCCGTTCATCTTCATGTAGCTTTTTATATCCGCCGGACCTAATTCTGCCCGTCCGATATCGCTGAAACGAACAATGCGGTTATTATCTTCTCGCAGGATCAGGTTGTTAAATTCCTCTGCCGTATGCATCAATCCCAATGTACGGATGGTAAGTTCCACTGTATTACCTTCAATACTTCCGGATGGGAGTTCTACATTTTCTTTATCTACTGCATTTTTAACGTCGATAGGGGTAATGCCATAACCTGACATCTTGATCGGATCTAACCACAAACGCATGGAATAACGCTTTTCTCCCCAAATACTAACGCTACTGACGTCTGCAATAGTCTGCAATTGTTCTTTTACGGTGAGGTCGGCAATTTCACTCAATTCCAACAGAGAACGTTTATCACTTTGCAATGCTACCATCAGGATAGGCATGGCATCTGCATCTGCTTTTGATACAGTAGGCGGGTCACAGTCACGGGGCAAGTAGCGTTGAGCACGTGAAACTTTATCACGCACGTCGTTTGCAGCAGTTTCCAAGTCGACGGAAAGCTCGAATTCTACCGTAATACGGGATGAGCCCTGCTGGCTGACGCTGGACAAGGAACGGATACCCGGAATACCATTGATATTTTGTTCCAGTGGTTCGGTAATCTGGTTTTCAATAACATCGGCATTTGCACCCGGGTAGGAGCAAGATACCGAAATGATAGGATTGTCCACGGACGGATATTCTCGGACGCCGAGGTAGCTGTACCCGATAAGTCCGAAAAGCAGGATGATGAGGGTAAGCACCGTAGAAAGTACCGGGCGCCGTATACTGAGTTCAGATATATTCATAAGGCATCCGGTTTAATAAATGTTATCCAAAGTTACAGGTAATCCGGTACGGAGTTGCAAGGTTCCTGAGATTATAATAGTATCCCCTTCCTGCAAACCTTGTAATACTTGAGTCTCGGCTTCCGTGCGTATGCCGGTTTGTATTTCTACAGGCTGGGCTTTCCCCGATTTATAAAGAAATATCTTATCCTTACCCATCTCCGGAACAATCGCTTCGGATGGAACGGCAAGGGCATCCTGAATCTCGTTTTTGCTTAAACGGATGTCAGCATAGCGTCCCGGCATCACATGACCGTTGGCATTGGGATAAAGGGCACGTAAAGTCAATGTATGGGTGTTTTGATCCATTCTGGATTCTCGGGCATAAACTTTTGCGTGGAAAGTCTCAAGCTTACCTTCAAGTCCGAAATTCACTCCTGCACCGATTTTTACATCATTAGCGTAGCGTTCGGGAACGGAGAATTCTACCTTCAGTGGAGATATTTTGGTTAGTTTGGCTACAATGGTAGTAGGAGAGGCATAAGTTCCTACACTGACTTGGCGCAAACCAATCACACCGTCGAATGGTGCACGAAGCTCGGTTTGTGCAATGTTTGCCTCTATCAGATCTATGTCTGCATTCAGGGTTGCCAGTTCAGTTTTCACCTGTTCATAGGCTTCTTTACTGACTGCATCTCTTTCCAACAGAGCGTTTTGGCGGAATACACGGTCTTCGGCTAATTTCAGTTGGGCAACAAGACGTTGCAACTGTGCTTGCAAAGGCCGGTCGTTTACTTTAGCCAGCAATTGTCCTTTTTTTACTTGGCTGCCCTCCTCGAAATTAATTTCAATAATTTTACCGGAAGTTTCGAAAGAAAGATCTACCTCTTCATCAGGCAATAAGCTACCACTGATTTTTATTTCATCTTTCAGCAGTTGAGGTTTTATGATCTTTGCATTTACATTCAGTATTCTCTTATTATTGCGGTTAGTGCTCATAACTTTGTCTGCAGCCGCCAATTCTTTGTTCTCCTTAGGGAGTTGAGAATAAATACCCCCACCTATTAGTCCGGCACCGATAAAAATGATGATGCCCCATTTAACTTTCTTATTCATGTATCAGTATTAGTATTACGTCAGATTATGTCAGCATGAATTTGGACATTTTGAGAACAGGAAGGTTTAATATGAGAAGCGTTAAAAAAGGTGATAAAGTGATGGTGGTTTTAATATGCTGCCCGGTATTTCCCTTCCTCCTTGTCTTCCAACATATTGAGGTAAGAGCTATAGCGTGACTCGCTGATATAATGTTCTTTTACAGCTTCCCGTACGGCGCAACCCGGTTCCTGGCGGTGAGTGCAGTTGCCATAACGGCAGTCTGCAGAGAATTTGAATATCTCCGGGAAATAGTGCCCTATCTCTTCCTCTTCCATATCGAATGTGCCGAAACCTTTGATACCCGGTGTGTCGATAATATATCCGTCTCCCGGAACGGGAAACATTTCAGAGAAGGTAGTGGTGTGCATACCTTTATTATGATAGGTGGAAATCTCACCGGTTTTTACGTCTTGTTCAGGCAATATCGCATTGATGAGGGTAGACTTTCCCACACCGGAATGTCCGGAGAAAAGTGTTACCCGGCCTTTTAATTCTTCCTGAATTTGTTCTATGCCCTCACCCGTTTTGGCCGAAACTTTAAAACAGGGATAACCGATGGTAGTATAGAGATTGATAAGTCCGTCCAGATAGTGAAGCTCATCTTCATCATAAGCATCTATTTTATTAAAGATTAGCTTAACGGGTACGCGATATGCTTCAGCAGAAGCCAGAAAACGGTCGATGAAAGTTGTGGAGGTTTCCGGATAATTGACCGTAACAATAAGCATGCTTTGGTCAAGGTTGGCAGCAAGAATATGCGATTGTTTAGAAAGATTGGACGCTCTCCGGATAATGTAGTTTTTCCGGTCTTCTATTTCGCTGATGAAAGCAGTTCCTTCCGGATTCAAGATAATTTGCACATAATCTCCCACAGCTACCGGATTGGTACTGCGTATACCTTTGAGACGGAAGTTACCTTTGATTTTACACTCCACACATTTCCCCTCGTCGGTCTTTACCAAATACCAACTACCTGTATTTTTTATTACCAGTCCCCTCAATTTAATTGTCAATTTTCAATTGACAATTGACAATTACTACTTGGCAACATACCTCAGTTACAGTTTCTTTCGGTACTTGTCAATTCTCAATTGTCAATTGTCAATTGGCTTTTATACGGTCATAATTTCTTTATCCTTTGCAATCAGCATATCATCGATCTGTTTGATATACTTATCGTGAATCTTTTGCAATTTTTCTTCACCCCCCTTTTGTGCATCTTCTGCCAGACCGTCTTTAACGGATTTCTTCAAAGCATCGATAGCATCACGGCGAGCATTACGCACACTCACTTTAGCAGTTTCACCTTCACCTTTACATTGTTTGGCGAGCTGTCTACGGCGTTCTTCTGTAAGCGGTGGAATACCGATACGGATAATCTCACCGTTATTTTCGGGCATAATGCCGAGACTGGAGTCAATGATTGCTTTCTCAATTACCCGGAACATGCTTTTGTCCCACGGCTTAATGGCGATACTACGGGCATCCGGAGTATTTACGGCAGCTACATTGTTGATAGGAACCATGCTTCCGTAAGAATCCACACGGATACCATCCAGCAAACGAACGTCTGCCTTTCCGGCGCGGATGTGAGCCAATGCTTCCTCCAGATACATAACGGCCATATCCATTTTCTCTTGCGCTTCATCTAAGATGTCTTTTACGTCTCTCATATTCTTCGGTTTTTGGAATTGTACTTTAATTGAAACTTTGCAAATATAATTATTTTCACCACAGAGCACACTGATATACAGAGTTTTTTCAGAGAAAATTAGTTGTGTACCAGTGTTCCGATCTCTTCTCCTTGCATTACTTTCTTCAGATTGCCTACTGTATCCATGTCAAATACAATGATTGGCAGATTGTTTTCTTTACACATGCAGGTGGCAGTGAGGTCCATAACTTTCAGGCCACGTTTCAGAACTTCATCGTAAGTAATCTTGTCAAATTTAGTGGCAGTAGGGTCCTTCTCCGGATCAGCGGTATAGATGCCATCTACGCGTGTGCCTTTCAGCATAACGTCGGCTTCAATTTCAATGCCACGCAGAGAAGAGCCTGTGTCGGTAGTAAAGAACGGATTGCCTGTTCCGGCAGACATGATAACCACTTCGCCTGCTTCCATAGATTCGATAGCTTTCCATTTATTGTAAAACTCACCGATAGGTTCCATGCGTACGGCTGTCAGTACACGCGCCTTTACACCGGCGGCTACCAGGGCAGAGCTTAATGCCAGGCTGTTGATTACCGTAGCGAGCATTCCCATTTGATCTCCTTTCACGCGGTCGAAACCTTTGTTTGCGCCACTTAATCCGCGGAAGATATTACCACCACCGATGACGATACCTATCTGGACGCCCAACTCATGGATTTCCTTGATTTGTGCTGCATATTCGGCAAGGCGCTTTTCGTCAATGCCATATTGTTTTTCGCCCATCAGGCTCTCACCACTGAGCTTTAACAGAACTCTTTTATACTTTGCCATTATGATATTACATTTAGTTTCTGCAAATATACGCTTTCTGTCTGTAATGATTAACTTTGGTACAAAATTTTTCTACTTAAAACTGCCTGTACGATGCCGCGCAGAGATAAGTAGACGATGAAAGCCAGCCAAAGGGCATGATTTCCCATCCACTCGTGTAAGGAGTAATAAACGAGGAAGAAACCGGCTGAGGCTGCCAGCATTGCATAAAACATTTGCCGGGTGGCAGTGGCTCCGATAAATATTCCGTCCCATAGGAAAGCGGCGAAGCCTGCAAGTGGGATAGCCAATACCCAATAAAAGTAATTTCCGGCTTCCCGGATGACAGAAACTTCATTGGTGAGCAGCCCCAGGAATACCTTGCCACCAAAGAAATAAAGTAATGTGAAGCCCGTAGAAAGCCCGATTCCCCAGATAAAGAGCTGGCAAACAGTACGATGCAATGCCGGGCGGTTGTCCGCACCGATATATTTACCAACCAACGCTTCACCTGAATAAGCAAAGCCATCCATTATATAAGAAAAGAGAGTAAATAGCTGCATTAGCAAAGTGTTGACTGCCAATACAACTTCTCCTTGTGCTGCTCCGGCGGAGGTAAAAAACAGCGTGACAATAACCAGGCAGAGAGTCCGTAGGAAAATGTCCCGGTTCACCTGAAAGAAACGTAGCATAGCTTCTTTTTTCAATATCTCCTGCCAGGCAATGCGTTCTTTCAATTTGCCATAATATCGCCTCCATAATAATAATGCCATAAAGAATCCCGCATATTGGGCTGTAAGTGTCCCCAGGGCTACCCCGGCAACTTTCATATGGAACAAATAGACAAAGCAAAGGCTTGCAGCGATGTTCACAATGTTTTGTGTAATGGCAATGTACATTGGGAAACGCGAATTCTGCATACCAATGAACCAACCGGCAAAGCCGTAAAGGCCCAGCATGGCAGGAGCTCCCCAAATACAAATTTGGAAATAGAGTGTAGCCAATTGTTCTACTTCCTCTGTAGTTTGTATAAAAGTAAATGCCAGTTTACGGATGGGATATTGTAAAGCCACCAGAATAATGGCAATGAGCAATCCTACTCCAACGGATCGTAACAAAAGTCGGGTAACTTCGTCCATATCGTGTTTGCCGTATGCTTGTGATGTCATTCCGCTGGTTCCCATCCTTAAGAATCCAAAGATCCAGTAGATGATGTTGAATAGCATTCCGCCCACGGCAATAGCTCCGATATACGCTGCAGATCCCAGATGGCCTACGATTGTCACATCAATCAGTCCCAGTAGTGGAACTGTGATATTCGAAATGATCGAAGGCACAGCTATCTGAAGTATTCTTTTATTGATAATATTCGGAGTTTGAGCAATCATTTTAAAGCACTGATTTGTTCTATTTATCGACAAAGGTACTCTTTTTGCCGTAAATGGTAAAAAGGCATTTGATAATAACAATTTTTATAATACATAATATTTTAAAAATGAGTATATTTGCGGAAACAAGAACTAGGTAATATTAATAAGCGATGAGAACCTTAACTTTACTATTTTCATTCATGGTTGCTTTCCCTTTTGTGCTCTCAGCACAATCAGCTGGGGAGTTGCTTCAAAAGGTGTCTGCTGCCTTATCTGAGGGGCAGGATGACTATGCGGTGAGTCTGTTTCGCCAGTCGGTAAAGGCTGGGGCAGATCAGACTGAGATGTTTTATTGGACTCAGGTGGAAAAAAGCAGCGCTGTAGCTCCGCGTTTGGTAAATGAGTTGGCCACCTATTATAAACGTAAGCGGAATTATGATAAAGCTTACTTATTTTATAGAGAATTTCTGCAGTATCATTCAGACGATGTTCCTGCTCTTGTATCGTGTGCCGAAATGGAGATGATGCGGGGTAAAGAAAAAGATGCTGTAAAAACTTATGAGAAGGTATTGATACTTGATGCCAATAATTTGCAAGCTAATATTTTTCTGGGAAATTATTTCTATTTACAGGCAGAACGTGAAAAGAAAAAGTTGGAAGATGATTATAAGAAGATAACTTCTCCTACACGAATGCAATATGCCCGTTATCGTAATGGGCTTTCTGATGTCTATTCTAACGGCTATTCCAAGGCAAAAGATTATTTGCAGCGGGTGTTGCAGCTGTTCCCTTCGACGGAGGCAGGAAATATTTTGGAAAAGATTAAGAAGTTAGAAGTAGAAATTAAGTAAGCTATAGTAGGCTTCATACTAAGAAAATAAACCCGCTTATTTCTGTGATAAGCGGGTTCTCCTCTCTGTTTATTTTTAATTTTAATAGGTGTCACTAAATTCAATGGCTCCATTGGCTTCTCCTCCAATCGGACCATTACCTTGGAATTCCCATGCGAAGGGTGCTTGACCGCCAGCTGTTGTCCACCAGTACCTTTTAATTCCTCCAGAAGTGTTTCTACTGCCGTAAGTAGAGAAAACTTTCCCGTTTGCACTTGTTCCGGTCTTACACGTTACAGTTACTTTCCAATAACCATTACAGGAATTTACATAGAAATTGCTTGTGATGTGGTCAGAGCCACTGAATTCTATATAACTACTATACCAATTACCGGCATTAAAAGACATATCTCCATGAAAAGCTCTTGTTTGGGTCTTAAGTGCTTTAGCAGATATATGTTCATCTTTAATTTTAATAATTGAACTTTCATTTACAGTATAGGATTTGAATCCTTTGTTGTTATATAGGGTTAAGGTGGTAGTTATTCCAGCTTGTATGTCCTCTTTGATACTTTTATTGGTCTTTGCTATATCCCGGAATATTCGCTCAACATTAGGATCTGTTAAGTGTTCGGCCTGCATGATACTGTCTGTTATTATAACAGAATAAAGATTGTTTATAGTGTCAATCTTTGTATAGTTGTTCACTATGGCTAATTCTTCGTCATAGGTAAGAACTTTAGGAGGATTTTCAACGGGCTTGTTTTCTTCCCATCTATCCTGACAGCTGCTAAAGCCAATAGCTATAGCAAGCAACGTACTAAATAATAGTTTTCTTTTCATGATTATCTTTGTTTTATAGAGAGGATTTATATTAATCTATTGTGAAGTGTCCTTGTAGGTTTATGTCTTTGTAACTTAATTCTATAGTGAATTCTTTCTCACCGGAAGAATTAAAACTGAAACTATAATTTTGACTTTGTAAAATGGTGAGCTGATTTGTATATATAATATCTTTATATTTATCTCTTATTGTGATTTGCATATTTTCTATTGCTATATCGGAGTGAATATATATCACGTTTCTATCATGTGAAACAGTAGGCTCCATAGATAAGGAGCGATCATCTATTGTTTGGTCTTTCGGAGCATCTCTGTATAGCAAAATGATGATTTCTTGTGCCAAACAATTCATATAAAATATAAAGCTGATAAGAATGAAAAATAATCGTTTCATTGTTTAAAGGTTTTAGTGTTCTTATTGTTTGCAAAGAAAAGCTATTACGGATTTTAATCAAAGCATTAGAGTGTGCATTGGAGTGTGCATATTGTTTTACTGTGTGTAAGCAGTGTGCGGAAAAGTGTGCAAATATTGGATAAATATCTTATAATGAGAGAATAAAACTATCCCAATCTTTAGGGGTACCTTTCTTGCCGAATACTTTTTCATAAAGTCTTCGGCGATTAGAAGTAATAGCTTCTTTGCTATGCATAGTTAATTTTGCTATATCTATAGGAGATATATTTATCTTGATAAGTAGACAAACATGGTATTCGTGTTCATTCAAGTCATAGAGTTTGCGCAAGTTTTCGGTAAAACCTTCGTAGGTATTATTTATGGCATCTTCGAGTTCTTTCCAATTATTGTTGGAAAGCAGATTTTTACTGATTTTAGTGGTGTGAAGTTGCTTTTGAATATGGTTGTAGATTTCCGATTTTAGAAGTATAGTGCTTGCTTGTTTGCGTCTGGCTAATTTTATTTCAGCCTGTTTGTTTGCACAAAGGGTCAATTCTATTTGTTCTTTCAACTGGTCTCTTAAAACTTTATTTGTTTGGTCGGCTTGCTGCAACTTATATTTGAGTTCTTTAATGTTACGTTTATTTTCTTCGATGAATAGAGCACTTTTCTTGTATTGCTCTTTTTGCAGTTGTTGAAGTTGTTTCAGTTGGATGCTGAGTTGTAATCTTTTCCGTCTGTTATATTGTAAATAGGCAAAGGATAGACTAAGGGTAAGAAGCCCGATTGAAAAGATATAGATGATGAGAATTTGTTTTTTCTCATTTTCCGCTTTTAATTGATTGTTCTCTTTTTCTCGCACTTGATAGTTGTATAGGGAGTTTAAGTAGCGAACGGTTTCTGTATCTGTAATTTTATGGATAGAGTCTGTGCATTGTATATATTGGCGGAGGTGGAGTAGTGCATCCTGAGGATTATTACAATCTATTGCTATTTCCGCTAACCCTTTATGAGCTGCCTGCTTGGCATAGATAGTGCCGCATTTCAGTATTTCTTTGTAGTAATAGATAGCGGAATCTATGTGGCCCGTTTTATGGGAAAGTTCTGAAGCAATGGAGAAAATACCACTTTTGCTACGAATGTCCAAGCTGTCTAATGCTGGTTGTAAAGTTTGCCGGGCTAAATCGTATTTTCCCAGTTCTATGCAGAGACTGGATATTTGGCTTTGGACTATAGTTATGAGAGAATGCTTTTTCTGAAGTTTTGCTATATCAAAGGCTTTCTGGAAGTAATAGAGAGAACTGTCATATTGATCAATGCATCGATAAGAGTAGGCTATGTCTCTTAAATTGAATGCCATACTTATACTGTCTTTTAATATAATATTGCATTTTTGTGCTTTCCTGAACATTTTCAATGCTTCGTCATAAGTCTTTTGATACAGGAATAGTGTTCCCATCTGACTGTATATCTTACTCCTTAAGCGATAATTTGCATCTTCAGGCAAAGTCTCTATTGCTTTTTCAAAATAATCCAGTGCTTGCGGCGCATCCTCCAAATCTCTGTAAACTCGCCCTGCATAATAGTAAGCCTCCGGTAAATGCCGTTCATCCCTTTTTTCTATATAATAATGCAATACAAGCAGTATTAAGCTGTCTGAAGTATGTCGTATATATGCTTTGTCGTTTGCTTTGATGCAGAGTAATCGATAATACATTTGCGTAGACTCTGATTCAGTCTTTATGTTGTCTTCCAGTGTTTTTAATAGAGCAATAGCACTATCTGGCTGTATGCTTGCCAAACTGTCCGCTATAATCAGTGATTGCGGGTAAGGTTTTCTGTCACATGCGTAGAAGCATAGCAGCAGGCAGGTTAGTAGTATGAATCGTGTGTTTGTTTTCATACCTACAAAGATAGTGTTTCTTTGGAAAATATTTTGTTTTCTTGGCGATAATGTATTCTATTTTTGTGGCTGAATAATAAATCAGTGGTAGGTGAGAGATTCATAATGCTTTAAACATATTATTCTGCATTCATTTCAAAAAAATCAGCCCATTCATTTTGTTGTAAAAGCTTCAATGATAATTGAGAAGTAAACAGAGGATTCTATATCTTTGCAGTAAGTCCGATTGGGTGTTAACCTTGGTTGACAGGCTTATCAACCTTGACTAACAAGCCGGTCAACCTTGGTTAACAAGCCTGTTGACCAAGGTTGACATCCGATTGTTCCTAAGAGTAAACGGGATATTTCTTAAGAGTAAACAAAATAACCCCCTATGTTGAACACTCCACTGACCTGCTATTTCAGTTAACACCACATGATGACAAGAGGTGACTTCCAAAGGATATGCGGTATGATGAAAACGACTGCAATGGGGTATATCCGCCATTTACGCGGGGAAGGAAAGCTAAAAATATTGGATTACAGACTCGTCCGATATATGCACTAAATGTAAGGTATTGTGTTGTAAGAAAGGTTGTTATGGCGTAAAATGTAAAAAACGGGCGTGAGAGTAGGTCACTTACTCTCACACCCGATTTTTACTCTCACTCATATTCAATAGTCTAATTATCATCAATCTATTTTAAAAGTGAGAGCAGTGAGAGTAAGTTGATACTAACTTTTAGTTGGCCCTTGAGGCCTTGCACTTTAAGGAATATATTGTACTTCCTTAAATAAATATCCGCGTTCCTTTCCTGTCTGGTCTTCAAGAATAAATCGCCCATCCGGTTCTACGCGTAGCAAGTGGGCAATGAATTCGCCGTCCGCATCTGCATAGCGATGAAAGCCATTCCGACGGAATAGGGAATGAGCATAACGGGTGTTAATTAAGTCTGCTATTTTACCTGAACAGTCTGTTTGCAAAAGGGTATAGTACTCTTTTATTCGTTTCATAATATTGGCAAGTATCAGATATCGGTCATGATCCTCTCCTGTAATCTGTTTTAGAGATACCGGATTGGGAGCATCACTTCGGAAGACTTCCTGATTGATATTCACTCCGATACCGGAAATGCTGCGTCCGATATGATGTCCTGAAAGGTCATTCTCTATCAGTATGCCGCAAATCTTCTTTTCATTCCAGTAAATGTCATTCGGCCATTTTATGGAAAAACCTTCAGCCCATTCATCCAATTCTTCTTTGATGGAGAGTGAGATGAGTTGGGAAAGAATGAATTGTTGACGCGCTTCAATGAATGTAGGGTAAAGTACGAAGCTGAATGTAATGTTTTTACAATCTTCCGATTCCCAACTGTTGCCACGTTGTCCTTTACCGGCAGTCTGGCGTTCGGTAATCACCGTCATAAATTCCGGAATATCGGTTCCTTGTTCATCGCAAAGTTGCGTTAAGTGCCGATTGGTGGAGTCTGTTTCCATTAATACGAGGAGGGGAACAGGAAATTTCGCAGAGGGAAGATGCACGTTGGACTCTTTATTCATGTCAGGGTAAGGCTTCATATTCGGTACGCATTTTCTTGGTGAACTTCTTTAAGACTTCCTCATAAGCATGATCAATGAGACTTTTTATCAACTTATCGTCTGCATCGCCGTTGAGGAAAACCTGATTCCAGTATTTTTTATTAAAATGGTAGGCGCCTTCGATGGCTGAGTAACGTTCGCGCAACTCTATGGCATACTCAGGGTCACACTTCATACAAATCTTGTTGGAGTATTCCAGGTCAATCAATACGAACATTTTATTCATAACTTTCATCACGAGTGAATACTCATCGAATGGAAGGCATTCTGTGACTGCTTTCTTGGCTAGGCAGTATTCGCGGGCAGTTTCTATATCCATAATCTCAAATTTAGATTTAAAAAGTAAAATCAAGTTGGCGGCTGACTTAGAACATTGGCGGATAAAATGCATCCTTAATATGTTCTATTTCAAATGCTCCAGCCTTGCCGACCGCAGTGATAATATCAAAACGAACAGGAATGTCTATACTGAAATGCTTGATATAAGCATCGGCAGCCACTACAATGTGGCGTATTTTCTGCCAATTAACGGCATCTTGCGGTTCGATGTATTCCGTATTGCTTCGTGTCTTCACTTCCACTACAATCAGCAATTCATCTTTGACTGCCACAATGTCCAGTTCCAGATGGTTTTTGCGCCAATTACGGTGGAGAATGACATATCCATTGCGTTCCAGATACGCTACTGCGGCGTCTTCTCCATCTTTTCCAAGGGTATTGTGTGCTGCCATACCTGTATTTATCCCTATTTTAGCTGTTTCTATGCAAAAATACGTTTTTTCTGCTTTGTATTTACAGAAGTAAAACTAATTTTGCAGTAAATATGAGAAAGAGAGATAAAACGTGTGCGAAAGCAACACCCGAAGAGCCGAAACGTGAACAGCGCATCGTATGTCTGATGAGCGAGGAAGAGCTGCGGATTGTAGACCGTTATCTGGAGAAGTACAAGATAACGAATAAATCACGCTGGCTTCGGGAGACTATTCTCATGTTTATCCATAAAAATATGGAAGAGGACTATCCGACTCTTTTTGGAGAACATGATATGCGGAGATAAGTTATAAATTAAAAATTAAAGGTAAAAGGCTGGTGGACGATAACTTTTATATGAAGCAAGCGCTTGCAGAAGCACGTAAGGCAGCAGAAAGAGGAGAGGTGCCTGTTGGTGCGATTGTTGTTTGCAAAGAGCGTATTATAGCACGTGCCCATAACCTGACAGAAACATTGACAGACGTGACAGCTCATGCTGAAATGCAAGCAATTACTGCTGCTGCTTCTACCCTTGGTGGAAAATATCTGAATGAATGTACTCTTTATGTTACGGTTGAACCTTGTGTCATGTGTGCCGGTGCCATAGCCTGGGCGCAGATGGGGCGGCTTGTATTTGGTGCTGAAGATGAAAAACGTGGATATCAGCGTTATGCACCACAGGCATTACATCCGAAAACGGTGGTTGTGAAAGGGATTCTTGCTGATGATTGTGCTGCCTTGATGAAAGATTTCTTTGCTGCAAAACGGCGTTGAAGTCTGATTATTCTTTAATTTCTTCAAAATCCACATACTCTCCTTCATCTTTAGAGAAGAGTTTTTTGTGTTTTCTATGAATATTATTTCCTTCAGAAGTGGTTCCTTCATCGGTTTGTGAAGAAGAGTTTGGTTGTTGACCGCCTGAGTAAGAATAACCTTGACTAGATTGATAACTGCCGGAGGAAGAACGACGCTTTCCTCCCAGTCCGAAGATAGTCCGGAGAACGGTGCCGATGATACTGAGTCCGATGACCAGAATAACGACTATGATGACAAATAGAAATCCTAAGATATGAAGCATGGGCTAATCGTTTTATATATTGTTCGTCTTACGAACGATAGTACAACAACTGTGCCAAAAGATTTGTTTAGAGTCTCTTTCTAACAAACCAGCATAGAATGATGTACCAGCCTATGACAGCAGCAAGTCCTACGAAAATAAGTAGAGGAATACTGACTATCAAAAACAAATAACGGATTTTATTTTCTTCCCAAGAGAGGTTCTTTAATTTGAAAGCAAACATTGGAAACTCGGAAACCAGCAGCAGGGAGAATAGTACAATACAGACTAGTAATCCATACAGAACTACCCCACCTTGTATCAGCCAGTCATGGTATTGCGCAGCGGCTGCCGCCCAAAACAATGTGTTGGCTGGTGTATTTAGTCCGATGAATGAGCTGGTTTGGCGTTCGTCAATATTGAATTTTGCCAGACGCAGTGCTGAAAATATCGCAATGAGAAAAGCAAAATAGGGAACATATTCCTGAAAGCTGCTCATCCAATCGGGATAAGTCATCTCACGCAATAAGGAGAATATGATAACTGAAGGTACTAATCCGAAACTGATATCGTCTGCCAGGGAGTCCAATTCTTTTCCAATGGGAGAAGGGGCATGCAATACTCGCGCCGACATTCCATCGAGGAAGTCGAACACAGCACTGATAATGATAAAAGTCAGAGCCCAGTCATACTTGAACTCAAATGCCATAACACATGCAATACAGCCGGAGAACAGATTCAGGCATGTCAGTGTATTGGGGATATGGCGAGTAATACGGTTAGCCATTGTTTAGTTATTTTAGTTTGGCTATCACGGTCTGGTTTCCTGTGGTGGTTTGTCCCATTTTCACGAACACTTCTGTGCCCAATGGGAGATAAACATCTACACGAGACCCGAACTTGATAAAGCCCATGTGTTCATCGATATAACAGTCTTCGCCGGGTTCGGCATAAGTGACGATACGTCGTGCCATAGCTCCGGCAATCTGCCGAGCCATTACTTCTACACCTTCGGGAGTTTCAATCACCACTGTAGAGCGTTCGTTGTCGGTACTGGCTTTCGGCAGCCAAGCTTTCATGAACTTACCATTATGGTGTGCCACTTTCTTTACGGTTCCGTCTACCGGATACCAGTTGGCATGTACATTGATGACACTCATAAAAATAGAAATCATAAGACGGCGGTCGTGGAAGTATTCGTTTTCATCTACTTCTTCTATGACTACTATTTTGCCATCGGCAGGTGCCACCACAATCTTTTCGGTGTCTTCCTGGCCAAATAGGCGGATAGGGCATCGGAAGAAATTCACCAGCATTCCATACAGGACGATACTGACCACAGCTACGATATAGAACGGTAATTTGCATTCCAGCCCAAAATAAAGTGCTGAATTGACAACCAATAGCAATAGCAAGCTACCGGCCAGTGTGTGTGTCCCTTCGCGGTGAATTCGTATCTTTTTTAGCTTTTTTAGTCGACTCATCTAAGTTGTTTTATTCTCTTGAATACAAATTATCGGCAAAAATAGGCTTATTTTGAAAATCTAACAAGCATTTGGAGGGAGAAATGCATCTGTTGATAACTTTTAGGGAAATATTTTTGTTAGGTCTTATATAGGTTGTACTTTTATGCTCTTAATTGAAAGGAGATATTTATGCAGGATTTTGTTCATTTGCACGTTCATACCCAGTATTCCTTACTCGATGGTCAGGCCAGCGTAAGTGCGTTGGTGGACAAGGCTATGAAAGATGGAATGAAGGGAATAGCCGTGACTGATCACGGGAATATGTTCGGCATTAAGGAATTCACTAACTACGTTAACAAAAAGAATAGCGGACCGAAGGGTGAGATCAAAGATCTTAAAAAACGGATGGCCGGCATTGAAAGCGGCGAGATTGCTTGCGATGATAAGGAAGCGGAACTTGCTGACTGTCGTGCGAAGATTGCGGAAGCTGAAAATAAGCTGTTCAAACCAATCATTGGTTGTGAGATGTATGTGGCTCGCCGTACCATGGATAAAAAAGAAGGTAAGCCCGACCAAAGCGGTTGGCACTTAATTGTATTGGCGAAAAACGAGAAAGGCTATCATAATCTGATTAAGCTGGTATCCAGGGCTTGGACCCAAGGTTATTATATGCGTCCGCGTACTGACCGTAATGAGTTGGAGAAGTATCACGAAGGTTTGATCGTATGTTCGGCTTGTATTGGTGGTGAAGTGCCTAAGAAGATTATCAATGACCAGCTGGAAGATGCGGAAGAAGCCATACGCTGGTATAAAAATCTTTTCGGTGAAGATTATTATCTGGAGTTACAACGGCATCGGGCTACTATACCGCGTGCCAATCATGAAGCTTATCCGTTGCAGCAGAAGGCGAATGCCAAATTAATAGAGTTTGCAAAAAAATATAATATTAAACTCATTTGTTCCAATGACGTTCATTTCGTGAATGAGGAACATGCTGAGGCGCATGACCGGCTGATTTGTTTGAGTACCGGTAAAGATCTGGATGATCCGAATCGTATGCTTTATACCAAGCAGGAATGGATGAAGACGAAGGCAGAGATGAACGAGCTTTTTGCTGATGTTCCTGAGGCTTTGTCCAATACTCTTGAAATTCTGGATAAAGTAGAATACTATTCCATTGACCATGCACCTATCATGCCTACTTTTGCTATTCCCGAAGACTTTGGAACAGAAGAAGGGTATCGGCAGAAATATACCGAGAAGGACTTATTTGATGAATTCACTCAGGATGAAAATGGTAATGTGGTGTTGAGTGAGGAGGATGCCAAAGCGAAAATCAAACGTCTGGGCGGATATGAAAAATTATATCGTATCAAACTGGAAGCGGATTATCTGGCCAAATTGACTTTTGATGGTGCTAAGATATTTTATGGAGATCCTCTGTCTGAGGAAGTGATGGAGCGTTTGAAGTTTGAACTTCATATTATGAAGACAATGGGTTTTCCGGGGTACTTCCTCATTGTACAGGACTTCATTGCTGCCGGGCGTAATATGGGAGTTTCGATAGGTCCGGGTCGTGGATCGGCGGCCGGTTCAGCGGTAGCATATTGTTTGCAGATTACGAAAATCGACCCCATTAAATATGACTTGCTGTTTGAGCGTTTCCTGAATCCCGACCGTATATCATTGCCTGATATCGATATCGACTTTGATGATGACGGACGTGGAGAAGTGCTTCGTTGGGTGACGCAAAAGTATGGTCAGGAAAAAGTAGCGCATATCATTACCTATGGTACAATGGCTACCAAACTTGCTATTAAAGACGTTGCCCGTGTGCAGAAACTTCCTCTTTCTGAGTCTGACCGTCTAGCTAAATTGGTTCCTGATAAAATACCTGATAAGAAGTTGAATCTACGGAATGCCATTGATTATGTTCCTGAACTGCAAGCAGCAGAAGCTTCTTCCGATCCTTTGGTGCGCGATACGCTGAAATATGCCAAGATGCTGGAAGGCAATGTGCGTGGTACGGGAGTGCATGCCTGTGGTACGATTATCTGCCGTGATGACATTACTGACTGGGTACCTGTAAGCACTGCCGATGATAAGGAAACGGGTGAGAAGATGCTTGTTACCCAATATGAAGGTTCGGTTATTGAAGATACAGGTTTGATCAAGATGGACTTTCTGGGATTGAAAACATTATCAATCATCAAGGAGGCCGTGGAAAATGTGCGCTTGCATCGTGGACTGGCGTTGAATATAGATAAGGTGCCTATTGACGACCCTGCTACTTATAAATTATATAGTGACGGGCGTACTATCGGTACATTCCAGTTTGAATCTGCAGGTATGCAGAAATATTTGCGTGAGTTGCAGCCATCTACTTTCGAAGATTTGATTGCGATGAATGCCCTCTATCGTCCGGGACCTATGGATTATATTCCGGACTTTATCGACCGTAAACATGGACGGAAGCCGATTGAGTATGATATTCCTGTCATGGAGAAGTATCTGAAGGATACATATGGTATTACGGTGTATCAGGAACAGGTGATGCTTTTGTCACGTTTGTTGGCGGACTTTACCCGCGGTGAGTCCGATGCCCTGCGTAAAGCGATGGGTAAGAAGCTGCGTGACAAACTGGATCATATGAAACCTAAATTCGTTGAAGGCGGACGCAAGAACGGACATGATCCGAAAATACTTGAAAAGATATGGGGAGACTGGGAGAAGTTTGCATCATACGCTTTCAATAAATCTCATGCCACCTGCTATTCATGGGTAGCTTATCAGACCGCTTATCTGAAAGCGAACTATCCGGCAGAGTATATGGCAGCTGTGATGAGCCGAAGTTTGTCGAACATTACTGACATCACCAAATTGATGGATGAATGTAAATCGATGGGCATCAAGGTTCTTGGCCCGGATGTGAATGAGAGTAATCTGAAGTTTACTGTTAACCCGGAAGGAAATATCCGTTTCGGTCTTGGTGCAGTGAAAGGTGTGGGTGAAGGTGCCGTGTTGAATATCATGGAAGAGCGTGCGAAGAATGGTCCTTTCAAAGGTATATTCGATTTTGTGCAGCGTGTCAATCTGACAGCTTGTAATAAGAAGAATCTGGAATGTCTTGCTTTGGCAGGTGGTTTTGATGAGTTCCCTGAGTTAAGACGTGAACAATACTTTGCTGTGAATTCCAAAAATGAGGTTTTTCTGGAAACTTTAGTACGTTATGGTAACCGTTATCAGGCAGACCAGGCAGCGGCTGCCAACTCGTTGTTCGGTGGAGATAATGTAGTGGACATTGCTACTCCCGAAATACCTGAAGCTGAACGCTGGAGTGATCTGGACCGCTTGAACAAGGAACGTGATCTGGTAGGTATTTATCTATCTGCCCATCCGCTGGATGAATATTCCGTAGTATTGCAGCACGTATGTAATACGCGTATGGCTGAGTTGGAGGATAAAACGGCACTTGCCGGACGAGAGATAACGATGGGAGGCATTGTGACTTCTGTGCGTCGGGGAATCAGTAAAAATGGTAATCCTTATGGCATTGCGAAGATTGAAGACTATTCCGGTTCGGCTGAACTTCCGTTCTTTGGTAATGACTGGGTAACCTATCAGGGATATTTGGGTGAACGTACCTTCCTTTTCATTAAGGCTCGTTGCCAACCTAAACAGTGGAAGCAGGATGAGTTGGAAGTTAAGATTACTTCTATGGAATTGCTTCCGGATGTGAAAGAGAAACTGATTTCGAAAATTACTATCCTGATACCGCTTTCAGTGTTGAACCAGGCTCTGGTTACGGAGCTTGCAGCACTAATGAAAGGGAATCCGGGTACAACGGAACTCTATTTTAAAGTGAGTGATCCTGATAGTAAGACGGTAGTGGACATGATTTCCCGACCTGTGAAACTTTCGGTAGGGCGTGAGTTAATCTCTTATTTAAATGATCGTCCCGAACTGGAATTCCGGATAAATTAGTTATCTTTGCTTCCGTAAATAATTTGACAGTAATCATTAAACATTAAATAATTAATCATTAACGCAATGGCTTTAGAAATTACAGACAGCAACTATAAGGAAATCCTTGCAGAAGGTAAACCTGTAGTGATTGACTTTTGGGCCCCGTGGTGTGGTCCTTGTAAGATGGTAGGTCCTATCATAGAAGAATTGGCAGAAGTGTATGAAGGACAGGTCCTTATCGGTAAGTGTGATGTAGATGAGAATGGTGATGTGGCTGCTGAATATGGTATCCGTAACATTCCTACCGTATTGTTCTTTAAAAACGGTGAGTTGGTTGACAAGCAGGTAGGTTCTGCTGGCAAATCAGCTTTTGATGACAAGATAAAAAAGATGCTCTTATAGGAGTATAATATAATAAGGTATTAACCCTTAAAAAACTAACTGTTATGGGACTGGAAGACGATTTCTTAAAGGATGATCTCGATGATGAAAAAACCATCGAATACATCAAGAATTATTTGCCGCAGGAGTTAAAAGAGAAGTACTCCGATGATGAATTCTATTATTTTCTCGATTTGATTGACGAGTATTATTCTGAAAGCGGCATCCTGGATGCAAAGCCGGATGAAGATGGATGCATCGAAGTCGACCTGGGGCAAATCGTAGATTACATCATCAAAGAAGCCCACAAAGATGAGATGGGTGAGTATGATCCGGAAGAAATCCTGTTTGTAGTTCAAGGAGAACTGGAATATACGGAGTCATTGGATGATGATGAAGAATAAGAAGTTTCAGTTAAGTAAAAGAGAAGTCCGGACAGTTTGTTCGGACTTTTTTTGTGGAATAATTCCACACTTGTAGAGTGAATTCCCCACTCTCATAATCCTTTGTTAAAACTTTAATGGTTTGACTATGAATAATAAAGGTATAGCCATCGAACTTTGGCATGCCGGTTGTGTTTTTATTTATAGGGTTTTTAACATTAACATAAACAGAGAGCTTATGAAACCGTTTTTTAAGAAGAGAGAATTCAGAATAACGAAAAAACAGGCAGTGATTGCCGCAATTGGTATAGTACTGTTAGTAGCGATTTACTGGTTTATTACTCATCGTCCGGCACCTGCACCGGATCTTCCGGTAGTAGCTGTGGAACCGGTGACACAAGATGATGTCGAAATCTATGGTGAATACGTGGGACGTGTTCGCGCTCAACAGTTTGTGGAAGTTCGTGCCCGTGTAGAAGGGTATCTGGAAAATATGCTTTTCGAAGAAGGTACTTATGTGACGAAGAATCAAGTATTGTTTGTTATCAATCAGGATCAGTATCGCGCTAAGGCGGATAAGGCTCGTGCACAGCTGAAAAAAGATGAAGCACAAGCTAAAAAAGCACAACGTGACCTGGAGCGCATTCGCCCCTTGTATGAACAAAATGCTGCCAGTCAATTAGATTTGGATAACGCGGTGGCAGCTTATGAAACGGCAGTGGCTAGTGTTGCTATGAGTCAGGCCGATCTTGACCAGGCAGAACTGGAACTTGGATATACAGTGGTTCGCTCTCCGCTGGCCGGACACATCAGTGAACGGTATGTAGACCTTGGTACATTGGTCGGTACGGGCGGCAAGTCATTGCTTGCCAATATCGTGAAAAGCGATACGGTACTGGTAGATTTCAGTATGACAGCATTAGACTATCTGAAAACCAAGGAACGTAACGTAAATCTGGGACAGAAAGATTCTACCCGTTCCTGGCAGCCGAATATTTCTATTACACTTGCCGATAATACAGTCTATCCTTTCAAAGGCTTGGTCGACTTTGCCGAACCGCAGGTTGATCCACGTACCGGTACTTTCTCTGTTCGTGCCGAAATGCCTAATCCGAAACACGTATTACTTCCGGGCCAGTTTACTAAAGTGAAGCTATTGCTGGATGTGCGGGAGAATGCAACAGTGGTTCCCCTGAAGTCTGTTATTATAGAAAAAGGTGGTGCCTATGTATTTGTTATGCGTCGTGATTCTACTGTAGAACGTCGTTTTATAGAGTTAGGACCGGAGTTCCAGAATCAAGTAGTGGTGGAGAGAGGTTTGGTGCCGGGTGAAACAATAGTGGTAGAAGGATACCATAAACTGAGTCCGGGGATGAAAGTTAAAGTTAACAATGCCCTGTTGAAGAAAGAAGATGAAGAGGGAGGGGAGAGCGTATGAAAGTAAGTTTCTTTATAGACAGACCGGTCTTTTCGGCTGTCATCTCTATACTGATTGTCATTGTGGGTATCATCGGACTGACGATGCTTCCCATTGACCAATATCCGCAGATTACACCGCCGGTGGTGAAGATTAGTGCTTCGTATCCCGGTGCCAGTGCGCTGACGGTATCCCAAGCGGTAGCTACACCTATTGAGCAAGAGTTGAACGGAACGCCGGGAATGCTCTACATGGAGTCCAATAGCTCAAACTCCGGTGGTTTCTCAGCTACAGTTACATTTGATATTTCTGCTGATCCTGACTTGGCAGCGGTTGAAATACAAAACCGCTTGAAGTTGGCGGAATCCCGTCTTCCGGCAGAGGTGGTACAAAACGGTATATCCGTAGAAAAACAGGCAGCCAGCCAGTTAATGACTATCTGTCTGAGGTCTTCTGATCCGAAGTTTGATGAAATTTATCTGAGTAACTTTGCTACATTGAATGTGCTCGATTTACTTCGCCGTATTCCCGGTGTAGGTCGTGTGTCGAATATTGGTAGCCGTTACTATGCTATGCAGATTTGGGTGCAACCAGATAAGTTGGCAAACTTTGGACTGACCGTAGCCGATTTGCAGAATGCTCTGAAAGATCAGAATCGTGAATCTGCAGCTGGTGTATTGGGACAACAACCTGTGGCAGGACTGGATATTACCATTCCTATTACAACGCAGGGACGTCTCTCTACAGTAGGACAGTTTGAGGAAATCGTAATTCGCGCTAATGCGGATGGTTCCATTATCCGTTTGCGTGACGTGGCACGTATCTCATTGGAGGCTTCTTCGTACAATACGGAGAGTAGTATCAATGGTGAGAATGCGGCTGTGTTAGGTATCTATATGCTTCCGGGCGCCAATGCTATGGAAGTGGCGGAGAATGTGAAAAAGGCAATGGATGAAATCAGTAATAACTTTCCTGACGGATTGAGTTACGAGATTCCATTTGATATGACTACTTACATTTCAGAGTCTATCCACGAAGTATACAAGACTTTGTTTGAAGCATTGATACTGGTGATTATCGTAGTATTCTTATCATTGCAAAGCTGGCGTGCTACCCTGATTCCAATTGTAGCAGTACCTATCTCTCTGATTGGTACGTTTGGTTTCATGCTGATATTCGGTTTCTCTCTCAATATACTTACCTTACTTGGATTAGTACTTGCCATTGGTATTGTGGTGGATGATGCCATTGTGGTGGTAGAGAATGTGGAGCGCATCATGCATGAAGAGAAATTGCCACCTTACGAGGCTACAAAGAAAGCGATGGAAGGATTGACGGGAGCGATTATTGCTACGTCTCTGGTATTGGCAGCTGTGTTTGTACCGGTTAGTTTCCTCGGTGGTATCACAGGGCAGCTTTATCGTCAGTTTACGGTGACAATTGTGGTTTCCGTATTGCTTTCTACTGTTGTTGCGCTGACTTTGAGTCCGGTGATGTGTTCATTGATATTGAAACCGGAATCTCATAAACGGAAGAATATTGTATTCCGCTATATCAACTACGCACTGAATACGGGCAACCGTAAGTATGTTCGCCAGATTTCACGTGTGATAGGTAATCCCCGCAGGGTATTGAGTGCATTTGGTGTGATACTGGTAGCTATTTTGTTGATAAACCGCCTGATACCGACCAGCTTTTTGCCTGTAGAAGATCAAGGATACTTTAAAGTGGAATTGGAATTGCCTGAAGGTGCGACACTGGAGCGTACGCGAATCGTATCGGAACGTGCTGTAGAATATCTGATGCTGAATCCGGCTGTAGAGTATGTTCAGAGTGTAGTAGGTAGTAGCCCCCGTGTGGGTAGCAGCCAGGCACGCAGTGAATTGACTGTTATTCTGAAACCGTGGGGTGCACGTGACGGACAGACTATCGATGAGGTAATGGCTCAGGTGAAAAAGGATTTGCAGGAGTATCCCGAGTGTAAGGTATATCTTTCCACACCGCCGGTTATTCCGGGACTGGGAAGTTCGGGTGGTTTCGAAATGCAACTCGAAGCACGTGGAGACGCTACTTTTGATAACCTGGTACAAGCGACAGACACGTTGATGTATTACGCTTCACAACGTAAGGAATTATCCGGGTTATCATCATCTTTGCAGGCAGATATTCCGCAGCTCTATTTCGATGTGGACCGTGATAAGGTGAAACTGGCAGGTGTGCCGCTGGCGGATGTGTTTTCAACCATGAAAGCTTATACTGGTTCGGTATATGTAAACGACTTCAATATGTTTAACCGTATCTATCGTGTATATATCCAGGCAGAAGCACCTTACAGGGAACATAAGGAAAATATCAACCTGTTCTTTGTACGTGGGGCGGATAATGTGATGATACCGCTAACTTCCCTCGGAACTACCTCATATACCACGGGGCCGGGTAGCATCAAGCGTTTCAATATGTTCAACAGTGCTGTGATCCGTGGTGGAGCAGCCGACGGCTATAGTTCCGGTCAGGCAATGGAGATTATTGAGCAGATTGCCCGTGAGCATTTGCCGGAGAACATAGGTGTGGAATGGAGCGGACTTTCATATCAGGAGAAGCAGGCCGGCGGACAGACGGCAATGGTGTTGGCACTGGTATTCCTGTTTGTATTCCTCTTCCTGGCTGCCCTTTACGAGAGTTGGACAGTACCGATTGCGGTATTACTTTCATTGCCGATTGCTGCATTGGGAGCTTATCTCGGAGTATGGGCTTGCGGTTTGGAGAATGACGTCTACTTCCAGATCGGGCTGGTTATGTTGGTCGGACTGGCGGCAAAGAATGCAATCTTGATTGTAGAATTTGCTAAGGAACAGGTAGATCGTGGTGCGAATGTAGTTAAAGCAGCTTTGCATGCATCACAGTTGCGTTTCCGTCCTATCTTGATGACATCTTTGGCATTTATCCTTGGTATGCTGCCGATGGTGATTGCCAGTGGACCGGGTTCTGCAAGCCGTCAGGCTATTGGTACAGGTGTATTCTTCGGAATGATTCTGGCTGTAACGGTAGGTATTCTTTTAGTGCCGTTCTTCTTCGTACTGATTTATAAGGCGAAAGCAAAAGCGAAAAGCGCGAATATTAAGAAAGTTACGAAGCGATTTAAACGATAAGTTATGAAAAGAAAATATACAATATATGGTATGATGGTGCTGATGGTACTGGCGTTCAGTTCCTGCCAGTTGGGTAAACACTATGCACGTCCGGAGTTGAATTTGCCGCAGCAACTTGACTCTACAGAACAGGACACACTTTCTATTGCTGACCGGCAATGGTGGGAACTCTATACTGATACCACGCTGCAAGCACTTATTGAGCGTACTCTTGAATATAATAAAGATATGAAAATTGCTGCTGCACGGGTAAAGGAGTTGGCAGCAATGAAACGCATTGACTTTGCTAATCTTTTCCCACAAGTCAGTGGAAAGCTGTATGCAGACAAGGAGGCGGAAAACTATGGCGGAGATAATTACGATTCGGACCGGAGTTATGAAGCCAAAGCAATAGTCTCATGGGAAGTGGACCTTTGGGGAAACCTGCGTTGGGCAAAAGATAAGAGTATGGCAGATTTCCTGGGTTCGATAGAAGCACAACGGGCACTGAAAATGAGTCTGGTGGCAGAAGTGGCTCAGGCGTATTTTGAATTGGTAGCCTTGGATAACGAATTGGCTATTGTGCGGCAGACACTGAATGCCCGTAAAGAGGGAGTTCGTTTGGCAAAGCTTCGTTTTGAAGGCGGACTGACTTCGGAGACTTCTTATCAACAGGCACAGGTGGAATTGGCACGTACTGCAACCTTGGTGCCGGATCTGGAGCGAAAGATTTCCATAAAAGAGAATGATATTGCGTTTCTGGCTGGTGATTATCCGCAGAAGATTGCACGTTCTGTATTGCCGGAAGAAGTGAAATTACCGGAAAGCCTTCCTGTTGGACTTCCTTCCACATTATTGGAGCGTCGTCCGGACGTACGTCAGGCGGAACAGAAGTTGATTGCAGCCAATGCATCAGTGGGGCTTGCATATACTAATATGTTTCCTCGTTTGGCTTTGACAGCGCATTATGGTTTGGAGAGTGCTGAGTTCTCGGATTTCCTGAAATCACCATATCATTTTTTGAGCGGATCATTACTGACACCCTTGTTTGCTATGGGAAAGAACCGCGCAATGTTAAAAGCAAAGAAAGCGGCTTATGAACAAGAGGTGTATTCTTATGAGAAATCAGTATTGACAGCATTTAAGGATGCGCGGAATGCCATTGTGGATTTCAGTAAAATCAAAGAGATTTATGAATCGCGTCTACAACTGGAACAAGCGGCACGGAGTAATGTGGAGTTGGCGCAGTTACAGTATATCAATGGCGTAATCGGATATCTGGACGTGCTGGATGCACAACGTGGATATTTTGATGCACAGATAGGTTTAAGCAATGCGATACGGGATAAGCAGATAACGTTGGTGCGGTTATATAAAGCACTTGGCGGAGGATGGCAATAGAATCCTTGAGTTTTTAGACGCAGATAATGCAGGTGTTGCAGTTTCTGCGTCTAAAAAATTATACCGTAGGTGTATTCAGAAAGAAGAACACCGACATTCCGATAAGAATAACTCCCAGTACACCATAGAATAACCGGGCACGTTTTCTTCCCACACTTTTTACAGCGAATTGTGTATTTCGGGCAGTGAAGAACCACTCCCAGTCAAATATTGCTGCCAGTAATGAAATAATGCCGGCTACTGCAAAGATGCCTTGTACGATGTATTGACTCATAAGATATTAACCTAAGTTTTCCATTGTCAACTTGCGTGAACCATCTTCCAGTTCTTCGATGGTTACTTTCACTGTATTGCCCGGCAACAGTTCTTCTACCAGCTCCGGCCATTCAATGAAACAGAGTGCCCCACTGTAGAAATAATCCTCATAACCCATATCATATACTTCTTCCAGCTTCTTGATACGATAGAAGTCGAAATGGTAAATGAGTTCTCCCGCTATGTCCGAACGATACTCGTTGATAACGGCAAAGGTGGGTGATGTAACGACATCTTCAACACCCAGTTCCTGACAAAGTGCTTTGACAAAAGTAGTTTTACCGGCTCCCATCTTTCCATAGAGAGCAAAAACAGTGTTGTCGCCCATAGCAGCGATAAACTCGCGGGCGGCTTCATGGATATGGTCCAGAGATTGAATTTTAATTTCCATATTAGATTGAATTTACAATTTACTTTCAGCTTCGTCCGCTCAGTGTGATGAGCGGGATTATCATTTCCTCCATCGAAATACCTCCGTGCTGGAAGGTATCGGTGTAGTAACTGACATAATGGTTGTAATTATTGGGGTAGGCAAAGAAATCGCGCCCTGTGGCAAAGATATAGCGCGTACTCACATTGGGTGAGGGAAGGTGTATCTCGATCGGGCGGGTGATTTCAAATACCTGTTTGGGGTTGTATGCCATATTGCGTGATAGCTTATAGCGCAGGTTGGCATTGATTTCCTTACTGTTGCTCTGTACTTTTACAGGGTTATCTACGCGGATACTGCCGTGGTCGGTCGTGATAATGACACGATATTGACGGGATGCAAGTGCTTTCAGCAGATCGCTCAAGGGTGAATGGCGGAACCATGAAAGGGTAATGCTGCGATAGGCAGCTTCAGTAGAAGCGAGTTCACGTATCATTTTACTCTCTGTACGACTATGGCTCAACATATCGATGAAATTGAATACGGCAACGTTTAAGTCATTCTGTGCCAGGGCAGGGAGTTGTGCCAGTAAGCGTTCTGCACCGGCTGCATCATTGATTTTATGATAAGAGAATGTATCGTTGCGGCGATAACGCTCAATGATTGTACGTATCAGTGGAGCCTCGTTCAGGTTTTTGTTTTCTTCTTCGTCTTCATCTACCCACAGTTCCGGAAACAATTTAGCTATTTGGTCAGGCATCAAACCGGAAAAAATAGCGTTACGGGCATATTGTGTGGCAGTGGGCAGAATGCTGAAATAGAGTTGCTCGTCTATATTGAACAGACCGGATAATTCGTCGGCAAGTACGCGCCACTGGTCGTAACGGAAATTATCGAGTACTATGAAGAAAACCTTCTCGCCTTTGTCCAATGCCGGGAAAAGAATACGCTTGAAGAGATCTGGACTCATTAGGGGACGGTCGGCAGGTGCATCTTTGGTTGATACCCAATCTGCATAGTTCCTTTTAATGAATTTCGCAAAAGCACTGTTGGCCTCTGTTTTCTGCATGGCAAGCATTTCGCTCATGGGGCTGTCTGTAGCTTCCAGTTCCAGTTCCCAATAAACAAGGCGGCGATATAATTCCATCCAGTCGGTTGCCGTTAGTGAGTCATTAATCTGCATGCCTATCTTACCAAAGCTCTGCTGATAACCGGTTTGTGCGGCTTCGCTGACAATATCCCGGCGATGCAGGTTCTTCTTTAGCGATAATAATATTTGATTGGGATTGACGGGCTTGATCAGGTAATCTGCAATTTTCTGGCCGATAGCCATGTCCATGATATTTTCCTCTTCACTCTTGGTGATCATGACCACGGGGACGGTGGGGCAGATATCTTTTATCAAAGCCAGGGTTTGCAGGCCGCTCAGTCCAGGCATATTTTCATCCAGAAAGATCAGGTCATAGGTTGTAGCACGGCAACGGTCCAGTGCATCCTGTCCGTTGGTTACGGTGTCTACTTCGTAACCTTTGCCTTCCAGAAACAGGATGTGCGGTCGCAGCAAGCTGATCTCATCGTCTACCCAAAGGAGTTTATCTTTCTTCATAACACTACTCACTTTTTCAGTCCTCAAAGATAACACCATTTTCCGGGTCATCCTCTTCCGTAGGCAGATTTTCTTCTTTCTGTCGTTCTTCTTCCTCTGTTGGCAGGTTCAGTAGTGGCTCATCCAGCGTGTAACCTTTTAACTCAGGTTCCGGTATGGAAGAGAAGTGTGCACGGTAGAAGGTATCGTAATCGTCGAAACTATACTGTTTAATCAGTTGTTCGTAGTTGGCTTCCGATATGAGTATGGCACGCATACCACTGAGTCGTGTAGCCATTTCGGGATTGGCATAAAGACGGCGGAAGTATTGCTGCGCCTCATCGTAGTTACTGAATGGTCGGATTTGCAGCATGCCGATGCCCCGTTCGTGAGCAAACGCAAGGTCGAAGTTTTTTACTAGGAAAGTGGAGAAGTTATAGCGTGCCACTTCAAACAGTAGCATGTTCTCATTTACCTTTCCTTCTTCGTAAGCCAGAATATAAAGGAACGGTGTGTTGCGCTCTGTACTGAATGCGCTGTCCGGAGGAAGAATAGCGCTACCACTCAGACTGTCGCTTGTTAACTTGCCAGCCTCGGCAAGCTCAGCATTCCGCCGTTGCCAGATGGAGCCAAATGTATGACTGTCGCGAGCCAGCAGACGTCCTTCCTGTACCCCTTTCAGAATATGGGCAGCCAGATCAGTGATTTCATTTTGTGGATATTGCTGTACAAGTTCCTTCAGGATAGCAAGGTATTGATCAGTTTCCCCTCCCTGTAGTCGGGTGACGGCGTTGAGGAACATGAATTTGGGACGATGCTGCCCCAGAGGGTATATCTCGGCAGAAAGATGTTCGGCTGAGCGAACGGTGGTTGTATCGCCCAGTTGGAAATGTTTGTAAGCACGGGCATAGAGGGAGTCCTCACGTTGTTTGCCATATACGGCATTTTCTGCAAAATCCGGGTCGGCCAGTGTCTTGGCATAGCGGCTTTTGGGGAACCGGGCGATAAGTTCGGCCTTATATTTCTCTGCACGTTGCAGGGCAGGAAGTTCTCCATAATAATTTAGAGCCAGTTCGGTCAGGAATAACTGATAATATGCTTCATCCGCTTGTGTAAAGTCAGGGAACTGGCGTACCAGTCGTTCAAACGCAGCTTCTGCCCGTTTGAAATCCTGCATACGATCCTTGAAAATCACTCCGGCACCATATAAGGCTTCTGATAACAGTGTGTTTGAGGCTTGCATAGCTTCTTCTGTCAACGGAATTTGTGCCAGGTAGTATTCCGGGCGGTGAGTATCACCGGCAATGCTGTCGGCAGTGTTCTTTTCGTTTTCTTCTTTCCGGGGAATGGAAGAATCCATAGTTTCATTTTCCCGATTGCCATGGATTGTGTCTCCTTTAGCAACACCTTCCTCCGGTTCACTGTAATCTATCGCTTCAAAATCATCCAGTGCAACTACTGTTTTATTTTTCCTTCGCCAGTTATCTTCCAGCTTTCTGCGTCCCCACAAGCGTTGGAATTCAGCTTTTCCTTGCTCTACCAATTGAGGGTTATAGAAATACCAGTCTTGCTTTCCTCCTATTGTAGGTTGGAGGGTTTGTGGGGTAGTGACTGCATTTTCCTGTCCCGGTCTGCTGATAATTGAAGTAGCAGGTAATTGACTTTCTGCTTCTTCCCTCATCTTTTGGCGGTTTGCCTCCCGTTCAGCTTCTTCTGCAGCCTTGCGTTCAGCTTCTTCCCGGGCTATCACTCGTGCTATGATTTTCTCTATGGCTGCCATTCGCTCTGCTTCCGGCAGTCTGGCAAGATGTTGTAAGCTATCTTGTAGCTGTATGGCATTGGTATGTGGTACCAGTTCGTCCAGAATCTCTGAACGATTGGTGATAGTGGCATATTCCCGATGGGCTTTGTCTATCAATCCTATCGCTTCGGCATAGGCTTTTTGTGCTTCGGCATAACGCGCTTGCTGCCAGTACAAATTGCCCAGTGTAAGTTGAAGAACTCCTTTCTCCACACCGTTCCGAGTACTCTTCTCTATTCCTTTGTGATAGGCGGCAAGAGCTTGTACCGTATCTTTTTCGGCAAGGTATACATTGCCCAATGCATAATAAATCTGATCGAGGTATTCTTTGTTTTTCTCATCCTTGCTGAGGCGTAATAACTTTCCGGTAATCTTACGACTATTGGCGGTGGGCATCACTTCCGTCTGACGGATGCGGGCACTTAACGCCAGTTCGTATGGTGGATTGAGGCGGATTACCTTGCTGTACGCCTGATAGGCCTGTTCCGGTTGTTGCAGCGTTTGATAAGTCTGCCCCAGAAGATAGTAACATCGTGCTTTCTGTTGCTTGTTCTTTTCTTTCCTGGCTGTCTTTTCGAGATGGGGGATTGCTTCTCTGTATCGTTGGCTACCTAATAGGAAATTGCCTGTGGCCGAAGCATATGGAACAGCCAGCGCCGGTGGCAAACTGTCATTATTCACCCTGCTTAAAGCATCTTCCGCATCATATTGCCACCCCAGCGCAGAGTAGCAACGGGACAACCAGATTAAAGCTTCGGAAGTGATATTCGTCTGTCCGTCATAGAGTCGTGCAATATAAGAGAAGGTTACGGCCGCTTCCGGGAAGTCTCCCTTCTGATATTGAGCTTTGCCCAATAGCATCCAGGCGCGATTAATGAAAGGATTGAACTCCCGGCGTGCCAGCCACTTCTTGTATTCATCTGTATAAGCCTGTCCCGGTTTACGGATAGGGCGCCGTTTGATGGAATGCTGGCGAATGGCTTTTTGTGCTTTTTCAATGGCACGCTCATAGTCGGAAGTGCCGATGCCTGTAGTTTCTTTATTGCCTATGGGATAGAGGGGGAGCATCTCCATGTAGTTATCTTTGTTCCCTTGTTGCTGTGCCTGCAATCCGGCTTTATAAGCTTCGTTTCCGTTGAAATATACGTTATAACGGGTGGTCAGGGCATGGTAGAAGCGTGTACCGGCTGTGTTCTTTCGGGTGGAACATCCGGCAACGAGCATCAAAGTAACTAAGATGCCAACGAGGAGGATTGCTTTGCGTTTCAACTATACCAGTAGGTTTTACAGGTTCTGCGTTTTCTGCCGTAAAGATAAATAAAAACTCTTTCCCAGCTTACATACTACATATATAATGATGGAAAAGAAGATGATAGCCGCCCCGGAAGGAACGTTCAGATAATAAGATATCATTAATCCGCCTAGGCAACTGAGATAACCGATGCCAATAGACAACCAGATAATACGGTGGAAACGATGTGTAAATAGATTCGCCGTCATTTGCGGGATGGTGAGCAGGGAAATAACCAGCACGATGCCTACCATGCGCAGGCATGCAACAATGGTCAATGCAATGAACATCATCAGTACATATTCGAATATCTGTACGGGAATACCTTGTGAACGGGCAAACTCCCGGTCGAAGGCAACATAGATGATCGGGCGCAAATATAGGACAAAGAAGATGGCTAATATTACTGCAAGTCCTGCCAGCAGGGCGATGTCTCCTAATGTAATCGTCAGTATATTGCCAAATAAATAAGCCGAAAGATCGGGTGCAAACCCGGGTGAAAGGAAAGTAAACATGATACCCAGTGCCATACCCAGCGTCCAGAATACAGCGATAGCCGAATCTTCGCGCATGTCATTGCGTTTGCTAAGCCATTCCACTCCAAAAGCCGACAGCACAGCAAACACACCGGCAGCCAGTATGGGGGAAACGCCTGTATACAATCCCAGACCAATGCCTCCGAAAGAAGCATGCGTCAGTCCGCCACTGATGAATACCAGCCGTCTCGTCACGATATACGTACCGATAAGCCCACAGACAATGCTTGCCAGCAAACTGCCGATGAGGGCATGTTGAAAGAAGGTGTATTGCAGTAGCTCCACTTTAAGATCTCCTTTCTCCTATAATCAGAAATATTTCATCCTTGATATTATCCGGTAGTGCTATTCCCCGTAATTGCAGGCTGCGCACCCACCCGGCAACGTCAGTATCCTGCATTGTATAGAATACGTCCCTGAACTCATCTTCCTGTTCGAGAGTGTAGTCTTCGGGAGCAATGCCAATGTACTTGTCTAATTCTTCATCATCATAGTACTCTATCTTTTTGCTGACGGCAGCCAACAGACTGTCCCGCTCGCATACTTCATGCTGTCCACAACATTCCGCATCAACCTCTTTCACTTCGGGCATGGCATCCAGTTCTCCACGTTCTATCTTTTTTTGCAGACGCTGGTTACGGATGTATCCTGCCATAAGGGCGATACAGACCAGTATAATAAGGCTTATAATTAGTATTAACATAGCTTATTCCTCAATTTCAATATTAAACCCTGCTTGTTTCAAATCTTTCCAATATCCCGGATAAGACTTGGAAACCACTTGTGGCTCAGCAATCTGTACCGATGGTACCAATAGGGCGGCAGGGGCAAAAGCCATCGCCATCCGGTGGTCTTCGTAAGTTGCAATCACGGGACTGGCTTCCGGTTCGCAACGCTCGCCGTTCCATATTAATATACTGTCCTGTTCCGACTTCACCACATATCCCAACTTATGTAATTCTGTGATAAGTGCCTGGATACGGTCAGTCTCCTTTATCTTCAAACTTTGTAATCCGCTGAAGCGGAAAGGTATGTTCATTAAACAACAAGTCACAACGAAAGTTTGTGCCAGATCGGGTATGTCCACTAAATCTTCCTCTAAACGGGCAACGGGAGTTCCTGTCTTGGTTAATACCACTCCCCGGTCAGTATATGTAGTCCGTACACCAAGTTTGGCGAATATCTCTGTTCCCCGGCTGTCACCCTGATAACTGCGTGGGAAAAGTCCCAGCAGTTCTACTTCTGTTTTTGCAGGTTCTTCTTTGCTGTCCTGGCTCAAGGCAACCATTTGATACCAGTAGGAAGCACCGCTCCAGTCACTTTCTACCGTGAAAGGTATGTCTTCGTACTGGCCCGGATGGACGCTAATGCTGCTTTCGGAACTCCATGCAGCGTCTGCACCGAATTCTTTCATCAATTGCAGAGTCAGATTGATATAAGGACGTGAAATGATTTCTCCTGTCAAGTTCAGCCTTAATCCGTTTTTCAGGATAGGGCCGATCATCAGTAAAGCGGATATGTATTGTGAACTTACATTTCCGGCAAGGCTGATTTCTTCGCCTGTCAATATTGTACCTGTGATACGCAGGGGAGGGAAACCTTCGTTTCCGGCATATTCTATTTGTGCTCCCAACTCGCGCAAGGCGTCCACCAGGATACGTATGGGGCGTTGTTGCATCCGTTCGGTACCTGTGATGATGCGTGTGCCGGGTGTTACACTCAGATAAGCCGTGAGAAAACGCATGGCGGTTCCGGCAGCAAGTATATCGATATGTTCGGGATTTCCGTCCAAGGCTTTTATCATGACGCAGGTATCGTCGCAATCACTCAGATTGGTAGGCGTGATATGCCCTTGTGCTAAAGCGTGTAATATCAAAGCCCGGTTGCTGATACTTTTGGAAGCCGGGAGCTGGACAGTGGTATGCAAGGTGGCAGGTGCCGAAAGTTTATAGCGCATAGTTGTATTCCTTCTTAAACGTAATAGCTGGTTTACAGGTTACAAAAGTACGATAAATATCTGAATAAAGAATATGACTTTAGGGTAACCGCACCAAATTTTCAGGATAACTGCACTGAAATTCCCTTCTTTCTGTAGGGCTATGAATAAAGGGTGATAAAGTTATCCCCCTTTTATTCTTTTCTTTCCCTATATGAACACAATCCAACTCCTTATCCGCATAAATAATATTAAGTTTCAGAGGTTAAGCCGCTGCATCGCCACTTTTATCCCTTTTCGCTGCGACGGTTAAGGAAAATAGTAGTAGGTACTTATTCTTTCCACCATGGAGAAAGTTTCTTTCCATCACGGGGAAACTTTCTTTCCACCATGGTGGAAAGAAAGAAACTCCACGGTGGAAAGAATAAACGTTCGGATGGAAAAGGCTAACCGTCGGAAGGGAAAAAGCATAGGAATGCCTAAGAAAGGAATTAGCTATTGCATTTAGTTCATTTCTGTAGGGTTATGAACAAAGTGTGATAAGGTGGTAGGGTGATAAAGTGATAGCAGGATAACAACCTGTGATATATAGTGCAGCTACTTGTAGCTCGTAACTTCATTCCTTTCTTCTCGCTTTGCCAATTCATCCCTCTTCAACAGACAGTACATCTTTCCTGAAATCAACTGGCGATATACCTGCTTTCCGTTTAAAGAACTTCCCAAAAGAAGACTGGTCGGAGAAGTTGAGGGTGGTAGCGATTTCCTGTACGGAAAGTTTGGAGTGAGTCAACAAGTTACGGGCTTCGCTGAATAACATTTCAAAAATAAAGTCACTTACACTTTGCCCTGTTACGAGTTTCACAATCTGTGTCAGGTGATGGGCGGATAAGTTCAGTTGGGCGGCGTAAAAATTCACTTTATGTTCTTTGCGATAATGAGTTGCCAGTAACTCGATGAATGATTTGATGATACTTTCATAACGGGTCAGGCAACCATTTGTATGTGGTAGATTAGTTCGTTCAAGGATATCGCTTAAATCGAGATAAAAGGCGAACAGGCGGTTCAGGATAACTTCTTTGTGATAGAAATGCTCTGTCCGGTCTATGTTTTTATTGATGCTGATCAGCCTTTCGGCTAATAAGCCGGCATGTGAGTGCTCCAGAGGAACTACCGGTTCGTTGTATAATCGTACGCCATATTTAGTCCGTCGGTAAATCATATCGGTGGAATCCATCTCATCTGTAAAAGCTTTGCTGATAAAGAGGCACTGGCACTGGAAATCATCACTGCATTCTCCAAAATGGAACAAATGGGCAGAAGACAGCAGTAGGAGGGTATCCGCTTGAATATCATACGTCTTGTAGTTGATTACCGTACGTCCTTTTCCGGATAAAACCAATAAGATAATAAAGGCATCCAAGTGAATGTCTGATGAAAATTGTTCTTCTGCTTCCCGTTGGCCAATGGTGATACAACTGATTTTCTTTCGTGTATCATTCCTGCTACCACTGATGATAGGGAGTTCACAGATGTTTTTTATACGTATGGAAGAGGTCATTGGAGGTGATTTTATTGCAGCACAAAGGTAGCGGAAACCTTTGAAATCTCCAAATTAAACCAACTTTGCCAAATTTCGGATTTCTCTTAGCAAAGAATTAATCCGACCTTTGCAGCCGTTTTTGAGGTAACAATTTAATAGGCATTATGAAAAGATTAAAAGAATTATTTGTCTTTGTTTGGGCGCTGAACATCTCTGTTGTATCTGCACAAACCTTTCAGAAGATGACAATTGAAGAGATGTTTGAGATGGCGGATGCCAATAGCCGCAGTATCCGTACATTCCGTTTAGCAGAAGAGGAAGCCGGGCAGGCGGTGAAGGTGGCTAAAAATGCGCAACTTCCTTCGATTGATGTATCCGTTTCGGCAAGCTATCTGGGCGATGCCTGGTTGGCAGACCGTGATTTTACAAACGGTGAGAATGCTGCTATGCCGCACTTCGGCAATAACTTTGCAATAGAGGCTTCGCAGGTCATCTATGCAGGTGGAGCCATCACAAGCCGGATTGCCATTGCTAAATTGCAGCAGCAACTGGCAGAATTGGATAAAGAGAAGAACAGGCAGGATATCCGCTTCCTACTGGTAGGAAATTATCTGGAGATGTACAAACTACAGAACCAGGCAGAAGTATATCGGAAGAATATAGAGCAAACCCGGAAACTGGTGGAAGATATCAATGCCAAGCAGTCGCAGGGATTGGCTTTGAAAAATGATATCACTCGTTATGAATTACAATTGAAATCCCTGGAACTGGCATTGACGCAGATTGAGAATAGTATCCTCATTTTAAATAATCAGTTGACCACCGTACTCGGCTTACCCGAAGAAACGGTGATTGGTGTGGATACTACTTTGCTGGGGCGACTTCCCAAACCTTCGGAAGAGGCACATTGGCAGGAGACGGCAGTATTGAGCTCTCCTGTGCTGCAACAGATGAAACTGAATATCAAGCAGTCAGAATATAATGAACGGATTGCGAAGGCGGAACGCTTACCATCCGTAGCTCTCTTTGCCGGTGATAAACTGGACGGGCCTATTACGATTGAAGTACCGCCTATTAACAAGAATCTGAATTACTGGTATGTCGGCATAGGGTTGAAGTTCGATATAGCTTCCACCTTTAAGTCCGGGAAGAAAATCCGTCTGGCACGCCTGTCCACCCGGCGTGCACAGGAGAATGATTTGTTGTTACAGGAGAATGTACGGACAGAAGTGAAGGCGGCATACATCCGTTTTTATGAGGCTTTTACCATTTGTGATACGCAAAAGAAGAGTCTGGAACTGGCGGCACAAAATTATAGTGTGGTGAATAACCGCTACTTGAATGATCTGGCATTGATTACTGATATGCTGGATGCCAGTAATTCTAAGTTGAATGCGGAGTTGCAATTGGTGAATGCACAGATTAATATACTTTTCAACCTCTATAAGCTGAAGAAGACAGCGGGATGTCTGTAAATTGTCGGCAATTATATATGAATGAAAACTAATGAATTAAATAAGATATGGAACGCAAAAAGAAAAAACTGATTTATAACGTAGTAGTTAGTCTCTTACTTATTGCCGGGCTGGTGTGGGTATGCTCTCATTTCGTCCACCTCGGCAGTGTAGCTTATACTGACAATGCACAGGTAAAACAGCTGATTGTCCCCGTCAACAGCCGCGTGCAAGGCTTTATCAAGAAGATCTATTTCGATGAATACCAGGAAGTGCGTAAAGGTGACACCTTAGCATTGATTGAAGATTCCGAGTTCCGTTTCCGTCTGGCACAGGCTGAGGCTGATTTTCAGAATGCTATTTCGGGAAAGAATGCAGTGGCCACCACGGTACATACCACTCAGAATAATATTGCCGTATCCGATGCAGGTTTACAGGAAGCTAAAGTTCGCCTGGACAATGCCGAGCGTGAATACCACCGATATAAAAACCTTCTGGCACAGGATGCTGTCACCAAACAACAGTACGATGCTGTGCAGACAGATTACGAAGCATCCAAGGCACGTTATGAACTTCTGCTTCGTCAGCGCCAATCTACAACTTTAGTAAAGCAGGAACAGACCCATCGTCTGGAACAAACAGATGCAGGTATCAAACTGGCACAGGCTGCTTTGGAATTGGCGCGTCTGAATCTTTCTTATACCGTTATCCTTGCTCCCTGCGACGGAACTACCGGACGGAAAGATATTCAGGAAGGGCAGTTGATACAACCCGGGCAGACTTTAGTTGACATTGTTGACGAAAATGAAAGATGGGTAGTAGCCAATTACAAAGAAACTCAGACTACCTATATCCGGGAAGGTCAGCCGGTAGAAATAGAAGTGGATGCCGTGCCCGGAATTATTTTTAAGGGTATTGTGAAATCTATTTCCCGTGCTACGGGTGCCAGTTTTTCTCTTCTACCGCAGGACAATTCCGCAGGGAACTTCGTAAAGGTGGAACAACGTGTTCCTATCCGCATTGAGTTCTCTACCGGGAACCGTCCGGAAGATATGGAGCGCCTGCGTGCCGGTATGAATGTGGAGTGTGTAGTAAACTATTGATATTATGCACGAAACAGGACCTTTTTCCATTCCGGCTATCCGTGATTTTGTACCTTCTAAACTGCGCCCCTGGATTATCATTGCCTTTGTCATAGTCTTCCAGTTCTCCGGTGGTCTCTATTTGGCGGCAGTCAATGAGATGGTTGGCTCTACGGCATTAATGCAGGAGGACATTATGATGGCAGGTTATGCTTCTATGGTGGGCATGGGGTTGACATTTGCCATCATGTTCCGCCTGAAGTTCCGTTTTACTTCGAAGGCTTCGTTGATGACGTGCAGCATTGCCCTGATTATTTCTAATCTGATATGTATGCATACACATAGTATTCCCGTGCTGGTAATCACCTGTTTCTTTGCAGGTATCTTCCGCATGTGGGCCACGTTCGAATGTAATTCTACCATTCAATTATGGCTTACTCCCAAACGGGATTTATCGGTATTCTTCTGTTTTATCTACTTGCTGGTGCAGAGTTGTATTCAGCTATCGGGATTGGTAACAATCTATACGGCCTTCTGGGCGAAGTGGGAGTATATGCACTGGTTGATTATTGGTTTATTGCTATTGGTGATGCTGGTTACATTGTGGTTATTCCGTAGTTATCGCTCCTTGCCGAAATTACCGTTGTTCGGTATCGATTGGTTGGGGGCTTTGATGTGGGGGCTTGTGCTGTTGTGTATCCTTTTTGTCTGTGTGTATGGGGAACATTATGACTGGTATCAATCTTTCCAGATACGGGTGGCAACTATCATCGGTACGCTGATTCTTGTATTGAACCTGTGGCGTGCATCTTTCATCCGCCATCCGTTTATTGCTTTGAAGACGTGGACGTATCGCTCTGTTTGGCTTCCCTTTATACTATATATAGTAATAGATATTCTGCTGGCACCATCACATCTGTTCGAACATGTTTATATGGAAGGTATATTGGGGTATGATGCCTTGAATGTAATTTCACTCAACTGGGTGGTACTGCTGGGGATTGTTGTGGGAGCAGGCTTTACCTTCTTCACTTTCTCCCGTCGCAAATGGCGTTATAAGACAATGACGGTGATTGCATTTTCTTCCATTACCGGATATCTGATGTATTTCTATTTCGGCATTGAGTATGCTTTGCCGAAGGAAACATTGTTTATACCGCTGTTTCTACGTAGCTTTGGATATGTGATGATAGCTATTTGCTTCCTTACAGTGCTGTCTCGTGTTCCCTTCCAGCATTTCTTCCAGGCGGTGTCTGTGCAGTCGTTTGTCAGTGCCGGATTTGGTGGAGCTCTGGGCACGGCCATTTTAGGACATGCTCTGAATGGGGCTATGAAGAAGAATGCAATGCTGCTGGGTGCTGGGTTAGATCATGTGAACCCTTTTGTCAGCCGGATATCTGCAGGAGAACTATATGGTGTTGTACAACAACAGGACCTGATGGTTTCAATGAAAGAGCTGTACGGCTGGCTTATTCTGTTAGCTTTGTTTTGTCTGTTGGTGTTCTTGGTTTACGAAAGTGACATTCGGCCGTATAAAGTACTGCATCCTACTTACCGCTCTATTCGCCGTTTTGTAAAACATGAGTTGCGTATGGACAAGAAATTGGAAGCCACAGGCTAAGTTGAGATTTTTTTGTTCTTATATTGGATAGCTTTGAATAAAATAGGTAGGTCTCTTTGCTCAAATGTGCCGCATTGGCTTTAGGTTGCAGTTTCTGGATTTATGAACTCCTGTTGCTGACAGTTCTCTTTATGATGGGAATGACGTTCACTACATCTACTGCGTTGGCTATGGAATGTGAGCGCGACAATGCCGGGACAGCCTCGGCATTGTTGGGGGCTGTCTGCTTTTCGTTTGGTGGCATTGTCTCTCCTTTAGTAGGTATTGGAAACATTCTGGTTTCCACGGGGGTAATATTTGTCATCTGCTCTCTTTGTTCCCTTTCCTGTATTTTACTGGCTTTGGGCAGAAGGCGGGCAAGACTTTATTTTGCATTCAGTACATCCCAGAAACGCTGAGGCAGGTGGATATTGGGCACGTTTGCAGCTTCTTTAAATAGAGGAGCAATTTCTTTCGGGGCAAAACCGGCAATGCCGCATCCTATTTCTGTAACAAGGAAAGTGTATTGTGAGTGTTCTTTAGCAAAGCGGATAAATTCATCTACATAAGGTTTGATGGCTCCCGGCCCTCCGTGCATAGTCGGAATACCATAGGTTTGTCCTTGCAATCCGGTTCCTTGTCCCCAGATGGCTCCCCATTTTTTCCATGCCAGATAAGCGGCTCCGCCACCATGTGCGCCTTCCAGGTTACTACCGAAAACGAATATCTCGTCCGGGCGTAGTTCTGTGATACGATTAGAGGTAATTCTTGTTTTCATACTCATGTGATTAGGTTATAATTAATTATTTTCTCTTTTTCTTCATTTTTAAACTCTTGCTTTTCAGCAAAAGTAACCTTTAGGTAACTATCTTACTTATTTGTAACTTCTTGTTTATAAGTAAAATAGTGAATAGCTTTGCACTGTCGGAAAGTCACTGACTACATTTGCGAAGTTAGTGAAAAAACTGATGAATGCAACTATCTTATAAACAATTTAAAAACAAAAAGACAATGAAAGAACTTGCAGTAAAGAATTACAGGACCGCAGAAGGTCAGAAATTTAGCCAGGATGGTAATGAATTTACAGTGAAACCGATTGTTGCGCAGGCGGATGTGGACCAGTGCCGTGTGAACTTTGTAGAAGTGGAACCGGGTAGTTTTGCCTATGGATACCATTATCATGAAACGGATGAAGAGGTATTCTATATTATCAGCGGTACAGGTATCGTTCGTACCATCAATGGAGATGTAACGGTGAAAGCCGGTGATGCAATTACTTTTCCTGCGGGGCCGGAAGGTGCGCATGTTATTCGCAACGGATCGGATACGGAAAAGCTGGTTTATATTGATTTCGACACGAATAATCTCCCGGAGATTGTACACTTTCCTGATACGAACCAGGTGATGGCTTATGGAAAATTCTCTAATGGAATTTATGATAAGAAGTAGATTAGGACGTAATTCCTGATTTCTCATTTTGGAGAGTTCTTTTATGCCTGAAGCTGAACTTTACTTGTAACCACAAATTGAAGTTTTGCTTTAGGCATTGTACATTTTATAAAGGGAAATTATATTCTTCCGTTTTTTTTCTTTTATTTTGTGGAAAATATGTGAGATAATAGAATGTATAATTTTATCCTTTTAAAATGTCAGATATATGAAGGCTTATTATTTATTACTCATTTTTGTGATGTTAATACTTCAGTCCTGTAGTGTAAAGCAACCGGTCCAAATGTCAGGTAATCCTCTTTTTGAAGGATGGTATGCCGATCCCGAAGGTATTATCCTGAACGATGAATATTGGATATTTCCCACTTATTCTGATAAATATGAGAAACAAATATTCATGGATGCTTTTTCTTCAACAGACTTGGTAAATTGGACTAAGCATGAACGTATCATTGACAATACGGCTGTGAAATGGGTATGGCGTGCTATGTGGGCTCCTGCTATTGTTAAGAAGGATAATAAGTATTTCCTGTTCTTTGGAGGTAATGATATTCAGAATGATAATGAGTACGGTGGTATTGGTGTCGGTGTGGCAGACAGACCAGAGGGGCCATATCAGGATTATTTAGGTCGGCCACTCATAGATAAGATATATAATCGTGCTCAACCGATTGACCAGTTTGTATTTCAGGATAAAGATGGTTCATATTATATGTATTATGGAGGTTGGGGAAGATGTAATGTTGTTAAGCTGAAGGATGATTTTACGGGACTTTTACCTTTTGAAGACGGAACTTACTACAGGGAGGTTACACCGGAAAATTATACGGAAGGTCCTTTCATGTTCATTCGCGATGGAAAGTACTATTTTATGTGGTCGGAAGGAGGTTGGGGTGGTCCTGACTACTCAGTGGCTTATGCCATTGCAGATAATCCCTTTGGTCCGTTTAAGCGTATTGGCAAAATACTACAGCAAGATCCGGAGATTGCTACCGGAGCTGGACATCACTCTGTGATTCATGAACCAAAATCTGATAAGTATTATATCATTTACCATCGTTGTCCGTTGACTGAGACAGACGGGAACCATCGTGCAACCTGCATCGATGAAATGACTTTTGATAAGCATGGATATATCAATCCGGTTAAGATAACTTTTGAAGGGGTGAAAAGTAATCCTTTGAAATAATGTGATAACTTTCTAATGCATAAGATATATGGAAATAGATCTAACTACTCCGGCTCTACTGTTTTCAGCGATTTCATTGATTATGCTGGCATATACCAATCGGTTCATGTCGTATGCCCAATTGGTACGTGCATTGAAGGAACAGTATCGTGCGAACCATTCATCAGTGACTGCAGCGCAGATTGCCAATCTTCGAAAACGCTTGTATCTGACGCGTGCCATGCAGGTGACAGGAACAGGCAGTCTGTTGCTGTGTGTTGTAAGTATGTTCTTTATTTATATACAGCTCTATCTTGTATCCATCTATATTTTTGGATTGGCAATGGTGTTATTGATTATTTCTCTGGCTATTTCTGTATATGAGATTTATATTTCGGTGAAGGCATTGGAAATACATCTGGATGATATGGATGAATAGGAAAGTCATTTCTTATTTATCCTCTGTCCAGCGGTTATAATGAATATTTTCCGGTTTCCATTTATCTTTCGGAAGTGGATTCTCGGCCGGATAACCGATTGGAATTACGTTCAGGGGAATGATGGCTTTGGGCAGTTGGAGTATTTTCTGTACTTCTTTTACCCGTTCTTCCATAGGGTAAACTCCTGACCATACGGCTCCTAATCCTAAACTTTGTGCAGCCAGCAGTAGGTTTTCTGTTGCAGCCGAAGCATCTTGTACCCAGTACTCCATACCTGCACCACTGATAGCTTTATTTAAATCTCCACATACTACGATGGCCAGTGGAGCATCCTTTGCCATTTTGGTATAAGGAAGGGTAGAACTCAATTCGTTTAGAATCTCTTTATCCCTGATGACAATGAAAGCCCAAGGTTGTTTATTGGTTGCTGTGGGAGCAGCCATGGCAGCTCTTAACAGCTGCTCTATTTTTTCATCCTCTACTTCTTGAGATTGATAAGAGCGGATACTGGTTCTTGCATGTATGGCTTCAAGAACGGAAAGTTTATCATCTTGTTTCATAATAGGTTCCTCCATCTTATTAGGTTGATTTGGTCTCGGTTGAATAGATAATGCAGTTACTACTATAACCAAGGCAAGACTGAAAGTGTTCAGTACATATTGTGTCATTTGTCCTTTAGGTTTTCTGGAGAAATATACAATAATCAGGGTACACAGTGCAATACTTGCCAGTAAACCCAGGAAAAGTATCCAGTCAAAACTGAAAGTAGTTGCAGGCTTGTCGGCCGAATGCTCCTTTGCATATTCCATTGCCCTGTGGATGGATTGGATAATAGCTACCGAAGACTCTGTAGCTCCGGATATTCCGTCTACTTCTTTATTGATTGCTTCTTCCGGTGATAGATTATTCCATTGTTGCAGCAGGTCACTGTTTCGTACCTTGGCGAAGTAGCTGGGTGTTTCAGAGTTTTCCAATGCCACCACTTTTGTAATGCGGTTATCCTGTATATAGATATCAAGAGGGACATTTCCTCCATATCCGTTGATATCTTTCGTTATTTGCCGGGTAGATATTATCTGTACTCCTTCATCCGTATGCCGTAATATATCGGAAGCTCCTGTAGAGTTTTCTGTTGCATTTTTCTCATCGGAGAGAATGCTCCCGAACTTGTTTCCCTTACAAATAGTTACTGCCAGAATCAGGAAAAAGCAAGTTGTCAGGCTTATGATGGTTTGGACTTTCAATGTTTTCATATTTAGTTGGTATTTATATCGTATGCAAATTTAGGGGAATTTAATTTATAACCTATGCTGAATGGAGTATATCTTCATTTGACTTAAACCATAGTTGCAATAATCTGGATAAACAGTATAAGGAATACCATTGCAATAGGATAAACCGTAGCATAAGCTACACTCGGAATGTTACTGTCAGTCATAGAATCCGCTGCTGCAAGTCCCGGAGTACTGGTCATACCACCAGTGATGGTTCCCAGTAAGTCGAGTATACTGATTTTGAAGACAAACAGCCCGACGAACACAGCTACTAACATAGGTACCAGCGTAATAGCAGCACCTACTCCGAATAGCAGCCAGCCACTTTCCTGGAAAGTTGCCACCAGATTGGTGCCAGCCGAGGTTCCGACTTCGGCAAGGAAAAGCAGCAATCCCAACTGACGCAATAATTGGTTAGCAGGTCCAGACATAGACCATAGAATAGGTCCTGTCTTACCAATTGCACTTAAGAACAGAGCCACAATCAAAATACCGCCCGTCAATCCCGGAGAGAAAGATAAACCACCGGGGAAAGTAATATTCAGTTTGCCGAACAGTACTCCCAAAACAATACCCATTGCAATAGGGAAAAAGTCTGTATCAGATAGCTTTTTAGCATTGTTTCCCAGTAAGCGGGCCAATCCTTTAAGTCCTTCTTTTTCTCCTACCACCATCAGTTTATCGCCGAATTTCAGAGTTAAATCCGGTGACGGAGACAGATCAATACCGCTTCGGCGGATACGTGTTACCGTACATCCGAAGTTTTTCATCAGGTTCAAATCCCCTAATTGTTTATTGATCATATCCTTTTTGGTCAGTAATAAGGATTCGATTTCCTGTGTGTCTACCAAAGGTAATTCACCTTCTTCGCGTTCTCCGACTAAGACCGAAAGTTGGTTCAGAGCTTCTTCACTGCCTACTGCCTGTATGTAATCGTCTTCATGTAACACCGTATGAGCTGTAGGGATGGAAATAACTTCATCATGTTTATGGCGTGAAATAACAGCCCCTGTCATAGCCCGTGCATTGATTTGCATCAAGCTGCGGTTGAATACGGCAGGATTTGTGACGCGATAAATGCAGGTAGTCAATTCCGGAAACTGTCCGCGACGTTCTTTTTCTAGTCGGCGGGCTTCCTTATCCAGATCAATGCGCATAATGCGGGGAAGCAGCTTTACAAACAGTATTACACCGATAACTCCAAACGGATAAGCGATACCGTAGGAGATGGATGCCAACGGAGAATTTGTACTGTCGATGGCTACGGCAAGTCCTGGTGTACTGGTCAGTGCTCCGGCTATTAAGCCTACTACACTGGGGGTATCGATGTCGAAAAGATATTTGAGCCCGATAGCCGTTAGAGAAGCCGAGCAAATAATCAGCATGGTGATTATGATCAGGGTCTTACCTTTACTTCGGAACGAGTCGAAGAAACCGGGACCGGCCTGAATGCCGATAGTAAAGATGAAAAGTACCAATCCGAAGTTTCCTAATTCTTTAGGAATGACTACACCGAAGTGTCCAAAGAGAAGAGCAATGAAAATGACTGCGGAAACGTCCAGAGATAATCCTTTAATTTTGATTCTCCCCAACATGAAGCCCAATGCAACAATGAGGAAGAGGGCGAAATAGGAGGAATTGAGTAAGTCAGCAAACATGAATTTAGAATTTGTTGATTTTGCTGCAAAGGTAAGGAAAAAGGAGCCAAAATCATAGTCTGGCTCCTTAATAATCCCTATCTATTGTAGTTCTTTCAATAATTCTTCTACTGCTACTTTCAATTGTGTATCTTCGCCTCTCACGATTGTTTCGGGCGAATTGGCTACTTTTACATCCGGTTCCAACTGCGTATTCTCCAGATAACTGCCATCGGGCAGGCGGTAACCAATCACAGGAATGCCGAATACTAGTGTCGGATCTTGCAGGCGCTCCCATGATACACTGGTCATAGTGCCCGGCACAGGCATACCTACCAGCTTGCCCAGTTGCTGATGACTGTATACCCACGGTGTACCGTGTGCATTGGAATAATTGGCTTCGCACGTCAGCATGATGGAAGGCTTGTTCCAGCGGCGGCTCGGCATATCGCAGGCTTCACGACCGCGAACCACCTGTGTGAAGTATTTCTTGCCACTGAACAGTATCTCTATATCTTCATGCAGACGACCGCCTCCGTTGAAACGGGTGTCGATGACAATACCTTCACAATTGTTGTATTTTCCTAAAATGTCCGAGTAGATGGAACGGAAGCTGTCATCACCCATTGATTTGATGTGCACGTATCCCAGTTTACCGTTCGACCATTTCTCAACGTCTGCTGCACGTTGCTTAACCCAACGTTCGTAAAGTAATGCACTGAGTTCGCTGTCTCTGATAGGGATTACTACCTCTTCCCAGCGTTCTTTCGTCTTGGGATCATACAATGAAACAAGTGTTTTCTTTTTTACCTTGTCATTGAGAAGCACATAATAATCGGCTTCGGGAGTGATCTCTTTACCGTCGATCTTTTCAATAACTACACCGGCTTTCACCTTTGTAGTGGCTTTGTCGAACGGACCCTTTTCTATCACTTCAGCAATGAGCATTCCTTTATCCTGATAATTCCAGTCGAAAAGTAGTCCCAAGCTGGCTGTCGGTTCGCTTTGTCCGTCCGGATAGAAACGGCCTCCGGTATGGGAGACATTCAACTCGCCCAGCCATTCACTCAATAGTTCGGCGAAGTCATAGTTATTATCGATGTGTGGCAGGAACTTCCGATAAGCAGCTGTCATGGCGTCCCAGTTGACCCCATGCATGTTGGTGTTATAGAAACGCTTCTGTTGTTGTTTGTATACATGGTCGAACATGTATTCGCGTTCGGCGCTCAGATCCAGTTTCACTTGGGCAAGATATTTAATGGGCTTCAAGTCATCGGAAGCCATGTTCATCTTTTGCATATTCTTACCGTTCAGGATGAAGAGAGTCTTCCCTTCTTTATCCATTTCCAGGGAGGTCCAGCCGGCATCTACTTTATGGAGCAACTTGGTCTCTTTCTTGTTCAGGTCCATTTTCCATAAGTTACGGCCGCTTTCGGTACTGGCCAGATAATAGAGGGTTTTTCCGTCTTTGGAGATGAGGGTACTTCCCATATTAGACGAGTTTGGTGTCAAGCGTACGATGCGGTCTTCTATGTTTTTCAATTCCACTACGACATCCTTTACCTTACTACTGTCTTTTGCGGCAACCTTTTTCCGGTCAGAGTTTGCTTCTTTGTATAGTTCGTAGTCTTCTTTGCTCAGGCTGAATTTGTCGTATGCATCCTGATTCAGGAATACCAACATAGCATCGTCCAGCGAACCCCATGAAGCATGTGCACGCATACCGTAGCGTTCGGTAGTGAAAAGAATGGCATTGCCATCGAGCGCAAAACTGGGTGAACCGCTGCTGTATCCACTATTGGTCAGGTTGATAATCTCGCCATTGCCTTGTGCGCTGACTAGACCTATATCCGAATATGGGTCGTGCTTGTTTCCGATAAATTCCAATGTGAACCACTTGCTGTCCGGAGACCAAGCATAGTCGAACCCTCCGCTTGTGCTGTACCAGGTAGAACCATCGGTGATCCGGCGTACTTTCTTGGTTTCCAGATTGAGTACCATCAGACGATTGCGGTCTTCAATGAAGGCTAACTCCTTACCATCGGGTGAGAATTGCGGGTGCGAACGTTCTACGGTACTAGAAGGCAATAATACCTCTTCTTTTATTAAAGTTGCATTCGGAAAATTCGGATCTTCCTCCCGAACTATTTTAGCCAGATAAATCTGCCAGTTACCACTGCGTTCACTGGCATAGGCCAGCGTCCGGTTGTCCGGGGCAAACGAGAGACCATCTTCCTCTGCTGCCGTATGTGTAATCTGTTTGGTGGTGGTATAGTCTGCCGATGTTACGAATACTTCACCGCGTACAGTGAAAGCAATTTGTTTGCCGTCCGGTGAAACTGTGGCGGAGGTTGCTCTATCCGGATATTTCAGATAAGCTATTTGTGGCTGGTCGTCACGAATGATTTCTACATTTATCTTCCGGGGATTCGAGCCTTCCTGCTGGGTGTAAATCTCACCATCGTATCCATAGCACAAGGTGCCGTTGTTACTCATTGAAAGGAAACGCACGGGATGGGTTTTAAAGCTGGTAATTGTTTTTATCGATTGGGGTTGTGAAACCGGGAAAGAATATACATTGAATGAGCCGCCATTACGTTCGCTCAGGAAGTAGACGGTTTGTCCATCCGGTGATACTATCGGATTGCGGTCTTCGCCTGCGTGCTGGGTAAGGTTGGTGTGTGAACCTGTTTTGGCATCGTACATCCATACATCGCGGGTGATGGAAGAAGTATGGTGCTTTCTCCATTCGTTTTCACCTCCCTTGCGGTCTTGATAGAAAAAGCGGTTGCCGGACTTATCGAAACATACCGCTTCGGCAGGGGTACCCAGTACTTGTTCGGTGCGTCCGCCGACTGAAGGAACTTTGTAGAGTTCAGTCATGGCGGCTGAAGGAAAGAGGGCGCTGCTTGCCGGGTCCTGAATAGATGCTGAGAATAAAATATATTTGCCGTCCGGGGTAAAAGCGGAGGGTAGTTCAGTAGCTGAATGAGTAGTCAGTCGCTGGGCTGTTCCCCCATTTGCCGGCATGATGAAAATATCGAAATTTCCGTTTCTGTCGCTTGCAAAGGCTACTTGTTTGCCATCCGGTGACCATATCGGAGTACATTCGTAAGAGTCTTGCGTAGTGAGTTGTGTAGCTGTTCCGCCTTTGGCAGGCACTTTGTAGATGTCTCCCTTATAACAAAATACGATTTCTGTCCCGTCGGGTGAGATCTGTACGTCACGCATCCAGAGGGGAGTGGTTGCATAGCTGGTTATTGCCGCGAAACTAAGGGCAATGTAAGCAATAAGTTTCTTCATAAGTATATTAAATGTGTTTTTATGCAAATATAGGTATTAGTCCGTAAAAACGAAAAAGGATAGTCTGATATTTTGATTTATTTTTACTACTGGTATATTTGCAGGTATGGCTAGTCGGTCTTTATCCACACATGTGTGATTTCTCCGAATACCAGTTTGCGGTGATCGCTTGGTTTCTTGTAGGCTTCATTTATGTAATCTTTAGCTTCTTGTGTGCAGAAGTTATCAGCATCGGTGGCGATGATTGCTGATAATTTACACTCTATAATCAGTCTGGCTTCTTTAAAAGACATATTGCCTGAAAGGGTTTGAACGCTTGTCAGCGCAACTTCTTTCATTTTATCGCTATCCCTTCCTGATTTCCGTCTTTAAGATTACCTGTTTAATAAGATTTCGATTAGGACAATTTCCCTTTGGTTGATTCTTGGCAAAATCCCAATAAGTAGGATTAACAGATATGCCTAAACTCTTCATGGTACGTTTTCCATCTTTGGCAATTCTTACCATTAATGGTGATTCTCCATTTGCGAGCACCTTATGCTTGTAACAAATGACTGAAACTGTTGCTTTCATAAAATTACGGTTGACTTTTCGCGTCAACCACAGTGTCAACCACACCATTAGGTGGAAACTCTTAAAAAAGCAAAAAGCATCGATAACCTTGCGATTATCAATGCTTTATCGGTAGTCGGGATGACAAGATTCGAACTTGCGACCACACGCCCCCCAGACTTTTGAACTTATAGCTTGATAATGATTGATTATCAGATACATACCCCCGTTTCTATACTGCTCGGTTTAAATATGAGTTTAAACAAGGTTTATAACAGAGATATAGTGGATATTTAGATTGAGTAACTTTAAAATGGCGACACTGAATTTCTTCAATGTCGCCTTATTACTTAGTACTAGTTAACTTTCTTACAATAGAATGTTATGATACCTTCATCATCCCATTGCCAGTGAAATTCACTATCTGTAAGTTTCAATACTTCGATGGTATAAGAATTATCTTGGTTAACATAACTTGCGTTAATAATCTTCTTATCTGCATCATAAGTATAAGTACTGTAATCAGACTTTGTTTCTCCATTATCATCTGTAAAATAGAGATGCTTTTCTGTAAGGACGAAATACGGATAACCATCCCATTTTAAGGTTTCTCCATCTTCGTTTATCTTTTCAATTTTCCACTTACCTACAAGGCTTGCAGCATTACCACCTTCCTCTTCATCATCATCCCCACAAGCCATAAAGTTCACACTCATAATTACGGCAATAATTGCCATTCCAATAAATCTTAATGTTTTCATTTGAATAAATCTATTTGTGCTTCCATGTTCCCAATGGGATAGCATTAATAAATAATACGGATGTGAGGAACACAGCATGAAGCTGCACACCGTTTAAATTGACTGCGACGTCAGAGATAGAATTTCTGTGTTTTTGAAAATATGTATTATAGCCAGTGTTCCCTACTGACTGTTATACAATAAGAAAGCGTGGGAACTATTGAAGATTACTGTATTGAGGCTCTGGACTGCCCAAGGTGAGTAATAAACAATAGCCCACGCCAAACGATATATAGACTATCTTAACAGATAGGTATATAACATTGACGTGAGCGTTCTTGCCTATCATCTTCACCTTTGAAATTGTCCAGATTTCAATACAAGATAATATATCAAACGCTCTTCGTTAACTAATAAGTCCTTTCAGTTCTAACTCATTAGACCTCTGAAATTGCTGCAAAGTTACGAAAAGTGTTTATAATGGCAAGAACTATTGTTTATTAAAAAGTTGGTGACTATTTATTCTTCATAATTTTAGGTAGGTAGAAAATTCAGTCCTGCCCATATAAAAGCAAATTTCTGAATAATTCCACCTAACTAAAATTCTATAGTTTATGATTTAATAAACTGATTCTTTATCCGTTGAACTGTAGAGATTCCAATACCTTGCAGCTTGGCAACATTCCTAATTGAATAGCCTTTCTTTAATAAAGCTATGGTGTCTCTGTATTCCTCTTTCTTTCTATTTTCCGTTTTAATACTGCCTTTCTTTCTTCCCAACTTACCACCTTTGGCAATGTAGTTAGCCCTACCACTATTTAAGCGGTATTGTATGTTTGACCGCTCTATGCTTCCCATCTCTGCCAATAAAGTTGTGAGCATTGAAACAATAGGGTTGACCTTGCCATCAGCCTGTAAAGTGTAAAGCCCTAAATTCTGAATATATACAGATACCTTTGCCTCATGCAGTATTTCTAAAGAGCGAAGCACCTGCAAAGTACTTCTTCCCAAACGTGAGAGTTCAGATAGCAATAAGTAATCAACTGAATGTTGGGTGCAATATTCCAAACAGTCCGTTAGAACCTGCCTTTCCTCATTCTTCTTTGCACCGCTTATATGTTCCTGGAATACGTTCACGATTTCTATATTCTGAGAAACGGCATACTTCCTTAAATCCTCTATCTGTCTTGTTGTGTCCTGTCTGTCATTATTTGACGAGACACGGGCATAAATTACCGCTTTTGTTTCCATCTTATTCTTTGATTAAAATAATAACAGAAAGAAGCGTGTTCAAACCACTTAAATAGATTTATTTGAACACAACCTCTTTTTGATAACTATTCAGCTTACTTTCCATGCCTTTTTAGTAATGGTAGTAAAAGCACAATTGCAAAAAGCGGAACACAACCTGTAAACATAGTGACTATTACAAAGAACAGCCAAACTAAAAATTTTATAAAGAACATCTTCTTTGTTTTTAAGTGGTTAATGATTAATTGAAAGGTCTATTTCCATATTGGTAGTCTATGATAGACAAACATATTCTATCAAAGAAAGAATGTCCCATAGCACTGTAGAAATACTTCTGATATATACTATCGTGGGTAGTACCTAATAAAGTCTCCAGTTTTACTAACCAGTATTTAAGAGCTTGTAATCTCTTTATGTATTGGAGATTATTTTCACAATGGCAGATTGATTCTTTTAAGTGTTCCACCTTACTAATAATGTATTTTATTTCTTTATCCATAGTAGTACTATATTAAATAAAATGGGGAATACCCGTATTTCAGAACATTCCCCATTTCAATCAATCAATAAACCATCTATATTTTTCGTCTCCATGCAAAGCCGCATTTATACCTATTGCCATTTCTGTGGCATTTAGCGACCTGTCAAGGAAACTGTCGATATAGCTGTTCTTGTTAGCACCTGTGAGTAAATTGTAGAATTTCCACATAGATAATTCATTACCAAAACTGCCAAAGTTATCATCACTTATATATGCTTTAGCAACACTGTTTATCTGTGTATCTGTCAGTAACATACGAGGCAGTGACTTTTGAAAACCTTGCGGCAATGATTGATAAAGCCGCATTTTGCCTAATAGTTGGCAGAATTGATGTTCTGTCATACAGGTATTACCAAAAGACTGCATCAAGTGTATGTGCTTGGCTGGGTCATACCTATGGAACATTTCCAATACGGCACGGTATAACTCATTGGTGTTGGTTACTTCCAAACAGGTAAGATAACCGTCTGTTGATATACATAAGTTGGTACATACCTTACAGGTAAAGCCTATGAATACCTTAAACCGTTCTGCTGTCTTCTTACTATATAAGTTCGTATGGTTATAAGCCCTAACTCCACCTATGGTAAGAGTTAACTTATTGCCGTTCACAGTCTCGTAAATAGTAGGAATTTCAATCACAAAAGCACATCTTTCGTAATAGATAGTCTTGTCACTCTCTAATAATTGATTGGCTGGCTTATGGATTGCTTCGGGTATTCTGCCTTTAATAACATGAGACACACGAATATCAGGCAATTCTATTTGTTCACCTTTAAAGAATGTACTTGCAGCGTCTTGCACCGTTTCAATGAATGAAACATGTGATAATGTAGCCTCATTATCCTTTGCGAATACAGGGATAATACAGTCACTCTTTAGATGTTCCAAAGTAGCCTCCATAGTATTGGCTTCAATGAATAACGGTCTCTTTTCCCTTGTGGGCTGTTCTTCCATTACTAAAGTAGCGTCTTCTGCATACTCACCCAAATTCAATGTTCTTCTGTTCTGTGGCAAATTGCCAATTACTAAATTTCTCATAATGAATTAATTTTTTAATGGTTTATAAATTGATGAAATGAAGAAATAGATATTTCATTTTTCTTCAAGTACTCTAGGGGGGTGTTAGAAAGTACTGGATTCTTGCGCTTATAACTAGCTCAGCACACTTTCTTGTGACTATTCAGTTTATAAACCTATGAGAATTAGCTCTATATATACCTTAGCCTTTAAAGATGAGGGGAGGGGGATTTATATATAAGTACCTGTACTTTATCGTGTGTATTATTGCTCTGTATCATATATGTGGAGATAGTTACAGCCATTTCAGGACTGGCATCATCATAGAACCATTATTTAAGGAATATATGCCATTTACTTTTTTACCTAATTTTTTCTTTGTAAATTTGTAGTACTTTAGAAAACGAAAATGACATATCTTTAAATAGTCCACATCTTCCAATTATGACTAATCTTGAGGATAACTAATTTTTCTCTTGTAATCTTCCATAGATAAATTCATGCCATCAGATAAAAAATGAGCCACACTATAAGCAACTAACTTATAGGGCTTTTTTCGTTTTGTACAATAGCGGTTAAAAGTGGGGTATTTAGACGTGTGCCCCGCTTCCTGCCGCTTATTAATTTTCATTCCTATATGACCCATGTAGAAGTATATACCTATCAAGAACTGCGTAAAATAGCCTTGCAGAACGGTATAAGGGATAATAAAGTCCATATCGGTGTATGGTTACAGACACAAGGCTATCAGAAGCAAAGAATACAGATTAATCACATTAGAAAAACATTTTATTTAAAATCCCATGATTGAGACAAGAATCCCAATAGCACCTGACACAAGTACCACCCTTACAGATGAAACAACAGAACACATTGTTAATCGCAAGGTAACAATCAAAATAGACAGAGATTCTTTAAAAAACAAATATGCAGAACTATACGAGCAACTGGCAAAAGTGGCGGAGAACTGTGACTTTATTCCGAAAAAGAGGCTTGTAAAAAAACAGGGGTACGGACATGTAAAAAAACAGGGTGTGCTATACTCATAACTATACAGATAATAATTAATAAGCATAGACTTCTTGCGAAGTCTGCGTGGCACACACACTCATACTTTTACCAATGTATGTAAATCGACTGACAAAAGAAACCTATCAGAACAGGAAAGAGGCTAAAATTACCTTGGGAACTTCACTGTTCAATAAGTTATTCAAAGAAAAGATTATTCATTTTATTAATGATATACCATCTGCCAACTATGGGATTCAGACTGATACCGGCAAGTAGAATGCGGGGGCTTACAGCCAATGAGGCATACACCTATTTCTGTTTATTGATAAAATCAGACTTTGATACGTATATTTCACATGTAAAGCTCAATACGCTATCGGAACTTACAGGAATAAAAGAGGCAGAATATATATCCAAACATATCAATACTTTAATTTCTAAAGATTTAATCCTTTCTAAAGATAAGCAACGGCATCTTGGTAACAAGGGAATTTTCGACACCTGCACTTACTATCTTTATAAACCCAAAAATAACTGGATTCGTATAGATACGGACTTATTGCAGGCGGACATATCTAATAAACTCAAAGGATTTCTCATCTTATTAAAGTGCCTGTGTCTTAATAATACGAATTATACCGGATATAATAAATCAAAAATCAGTGAACTGCTCCATATCTCCCGACCGACTCTGAACACTTATTTAAACCAGTGTATTGAAATGGGGTTGGTAAAAGAGAATGAAAAAGGCGGATATACAATTACAGATACACATCTGTTTAAAGTTGATATTGTAAAGGACATACCGGACCAATTTTATTCTCCCGTCCGTGAATATTTACATCAACGGGGATTGATACCACCTGTTTATGAGAGGAAATATGTGTGGAAGATGATGTATCATTTCAGCGGTACTCCTGACTATATGATTGCATCCTTAGAAAAGAAGCATATTCCCCAAGGAACGAATTGTACTTGGGCGTATCTCGCAAAAATTCTAAAAGTGGATGTGGCAGAAAAGTCCCGTCAAGAGAAACGTTCCTTTATATTATAAATGTAAAATGCTTATAAAACAATGAAGTCCAACGTATAATGCGCTGAACTCCAATTTTTAGTAAGTAAAGTATGTCTAAACTCTATTATTCAAGAGTGAGGGACATTTTTTGAACGGGGGCTATAAAAGTGTTTTTTTTAAAAAAATGTCCTTTATTTAATTAATGCTTTTTTTAATAAAAAGCCCAAGCCTAGCATTTCAATCTTAAAATCTTCATCCTTGAAAGTTATATCCCAGTTTTTTTCCATAAAATTTAAAAGTTTTAAACCTCTATCCAATAAATTTTTAGGATTCCAATCTCCATACTCAACAACTTCTATTTCAGAATAAGAACCATATTTATATCCTACCAAATTATCAGTATTAGTATTACATTTATCTGAAAAAGATTTGTTCTGTAGACTTGAATTTTTTGCTTTAGATAATGGTAATAAATTACCTAAGGAATTTACCATTTTCTTTCGTTCACTAGAAGTGATATTTTCGTAAAAGCTCCCCCATTCTTTTTTAGTTGAGGTTTGTGGCAATATGTGTTCAATTGTTGCATGGTCAGCATAATCCTCAATGAATTCTTCCCATACTAGTTTTATTCTATTGGTTTTTGTCTTATTTCGTAAGGATTCTTCGTATTCATACATAAAATATTTAAGTCCATCCCAAGTATAGAAGCCATTACTACCAAATCTTTTAATAAGGACATCATCTTGTAATATAAGATTTTTTAATTCTTGTATTTTTTTCTCTAATTTACTTATAACTCCTTGAAAAGTTGTTTTATTAGAAAATAAATCAATTGCGGCAATGTGAAAATCATCATTTCTTGGATAATATAAACCAGAAATGAGAAGTAGTAAAAATCTAATTTTTTCTATAAGTTTAAAAAGCGTTAGTCTATTTGAAGTGTCATTTATAGTTTTCAAATAGACTAGAAGTAATGGTGCAAAATCTTTATATCCTAAACGATTGATACGGCTCAACCAATATACTTCTTGTTCAGAGAAAGAAGTGGTATCTGGATTATTTAATTGATACCATATTACAACATAAGATTGGAGACTTTCAACATACTTATTAACCTCATCTATAGTCAAAGGCTCTGGTGTTTTACTTTTTTTTGAACTAAAAATCTTTTTGGGTGAGAATTTTGTTTCTAGTAGATAATCGGAAAAATCCCAATGAAAAGAGCGATATAGTCTATGGATATATCGTTCATTCCTTTTTTCATCATTCATAATAAATTCTTCTCCAAAATATAATAATGTATGATAATACAAAAAATTATCATCATCCAATGGATTTTGTTTATTTTTCCCTAGATTGTGATAAATAGTTTTCCAGCATTCGTTTATTTTTTTTCTTAGTCGTATTTTATCATCATTATCATTGTTGAATTTTGTAGTTAAATAAATGAGCCTGTTTTTTAAAAGTTCCAATAAGGATAGTGGCTTTCCTCTATTATTCATTGTTTCAAATGTTACAAACACATCTATATCATCTGAAATCGTATATATATTAAATAAAAAATGCTGTGTTATCTTTGCATATATAATTTCTTTTTCGGGTAAGGATAGTGGTAACAATCTATCTAAAAAGAATTTTTTAGCTAATTCAAGATTGTAAGTATATACAGTTTCTTGTTCAATATAATTTTCCTCTGAATTTTCACGAAATATTTTAGTTTTTAAAAATTCATAACTTGGGTTGTCTTTTTCATAACCAAACATATAAGATCTGGATATGCCTTTGTCTTTAGATTCAAATATGTATTTTTTTCTTATTTCACAAGCACTGGTATAATTCAATTCCTCATTTCCTTGCAATGACTCTACAATTGCTTCAATTAATATAATAGCAGTTGTTAGTCTTTGTTGTCCATCAACAATATAATATGGCTCATATTTTTTAGATTTAATGATCCATTTATCATCCTCCCACTTGTTGAAGCTTTTCTCATCAACTCGTTCAAGAGTTAATACTCCAACATAATGATTCTTACCAAGTTCTAATTGTTCCAAATCTGACCAAAAATCTTTCAGTTGCTTTTCTGTCCATGCATATCCTCGTTGATAATCTGGAATTCGGAAAAGTCGTTCGGTAAATATTTTAGATAAAGTAAGTAGCGTTGTCTCCATAACTAAAGTGTCTAATTGATAACAAATTAATAAAATCAATGCAAAAATAGATATTAATTATGATATTAGTCATTTTTTATAAAAATATTTCTCTATATAATCTCACTAATCAGCAAATATCCCCTGTTGCCTTTAACCTTGCATTCGGAGACTGTAAAAAAATCACAGATAGTCTTGCCTGTGATGGCTTTAGGCGGATGTATCTTCAATAGTTTATAAATCCGAGTGATTTCTTCTTTTATAAATTTGCAGGAATACCTGTTACCCACTTGGAAAGAGTTCTTTATTAACTGAATGACTTCTGTTCCTGTTGCCTTTTCATTATATCGCTTCTGTATCATGGCTTCCCTTATCCTTTTCTTGGAATAATTCAACTGTTCAATCACGGCTTTGCCAACTGTGTCATAAGCTTCAACGATAAAAGGGTCTGCTGCCATTAAATCCTGTTTGTATTCCAGTTCCATTTCTGTGGCACATTCTCCAAGCATCTCCAATTGGCGGACAATTTCCTTGTGCTTGTCTTTAATGGATAAGGACTTGTTTTCCCTTTGCAGACGCTCCCCATCCCCCAAAGTACAATAAAAGCCTTTCAGATAAGAGGTGAAAGAAGGACAATTCAGATACGCTTCATGGAAAGAACTTTCTTCGTGGTAGTAGTTCTTTATCAGTTCTTCATCCATGTAATTGTCGATTGCAAACCAGTTCTTATTGCCGTCCTTATCCAACATGCGGTTGAATGGCAAGCTTTCCAATGCAGCACGATAAGCGTCACGGGATGCCCTGTCAGTAGCGCAATCATAGAAATTCTTCATAGTTTGGTAGATTTCCTTGCAGCAAATAAGATAGCCTTTTATTTCATCCTGTGTTCTTTGAGGCAACCCTTTATTTGTATTGCTGATATGGGAGATTGAAGATACACCGTTCCGAAACCGTCCCACTATCTGAATGGCATCTGTATGAGGGTCAATCATCGTATGTTCAGCAAAGAAGACATCGGTCAGTATGATTACGTCCGGTCTTTCTTCCAGTTCAATATCCACCGCATTGAAGAAACGGCTCGTGAAGAAGTTGTACCGTTTCATTTTGCTTTCTTTCCATTGGTCAAAAGCATTTTTAAACCTATTCCTTTTCAGCTTTTCCACACTTTTCAGAGCACAGAATACAGCCGACTGTTCCAATAAATCCAATTGTTTCATCAATGAATAGATTATGTCCGTTGAATTTATAAAGATGCAGACCTGCCTGTTTTCCAATTCTGAGAGTACATTCTTGAACGCTTGCAGGGTATTGTTCGTGTGGTACAGCCATATCTTCTTTTTATAATCGAAATCGGGCTGTATCTCTATTGTCTGGAAATGCTGTTCCTCGAAACGGGGGTCACTGAATTCTATCGGTGTAGCTGATACCAGTGCCTTGTTCTCAAACCGGAAGAAATCATTCAGAGGTAAAATGATGTCATTACGGTAGTCCGCATCTTTTATCAGCTTATGGCATTCGTCAAACAGGAGGAAGCAATGGCTGTATATGTCCATTTCCAACTCTTCAAAGGCTGATTTTATCTTCGGGAAACTTTCAGGAGTAGTCAGTAGCTTATAATGTTTCTTGCCTGATTTCTCCAAATACGTCACGATAGCATCCGTATAAACCCCTTCATATACTCCAAATAGGTTATCAGCCTTATGTTTCGGGTCGTTGCATTTACCGATAATTACAGGAACATTCGGTTCTATGATGATAGAGTTCCGTTTTGCTTTGATTTCTCCATAAGTAGCACCAAGTCCGGTCAACTTCTTATACAGGATTGTGTTGGTCGGAATTTCGGGAAGAACTTCGGTAAGGTATTGCACCTTACCAAATTCATTCTTGTTTACTTGAATCTGTTTTGTTGTTATCATGCCACTACTTTTATCGTTTCGATGTAGTTCATTATTGTATCGGTTCGTCTCATCCGAAAGAATATTTTTCCATTGTTTAGAGGTAGCAATGCAGAAACGAAATAGGACGTTTTTCGTAACGTGGGAACAAATTGTATTGCATAGCCCATATCTATCAGAGATTTCAATGTATCAAATTGAAAATCATCGCCTTCGTACGGGTTGACTTTCATCGGAAATATCCCAAAATCCTCATCGTCACTATTCTTCAAATATTCCCACAGCCATTTCCATGACTGTGGAGTAAGCTGATACATGAAGTGTCGAGTATTAATAGCTTCAACCCAAACACAGGGGATATTATCACTATTTTCCATAAATTTGATATTGATTCGTAAACGACGTTTCATCATAAGTTTTATTTGCGAATGAGCCGCCTCATTGTCGTATGGTAACTGGAAATTTATTTTCATATCAAAAAAGTATTGAAAAAGGGAGAGAATAAACTCTCCCATTGGATTCAACATTATTAGGCAATCAGCTTGGGGGTTACAAGGTTATTCTCTACAAGGAATTGTTCAACTTCGTCAGTACGCTTCACATAGTAGTTCACTTCCCCTCGAAAAAACTTGGATACAACATGCAGGTAGCTTGCATCTTCCGTTACAAAATCCTTAAGAAAAATCAACTTTCTACCCGAAAGAGCATCTTGCTTGAACATTTCCGTTTCCAATGCTTCAATCTCCAATGCGAGATGTTCTTCCATTAGATACTCGTCCACCTTCATTTTTCCGTTCAAAGCGTTCACCACAATTTCGAGTAATGCTTCGTCAGCCCATGTTGCTATTTCCTCTTTTCTATTCTCAAAATCTGCCATAATTCGAACCTGTGCCTTGCCAGCAACTGTCTTGAAACGCACTTTCAGCTTAGCACCTCCAGCCCATGCGTTAGCAAAGCGTTTCACTGCATTGTTATCTACTACTTCATTATTCACTCTGTTTACGTTCTCCACTGAAATTTTAAAAAAATCAATCATTTTAATTTATTTTATTTTGCCCTCTATTCTGTTCGAGCATTCAGGCAAGGCATCACTTAGTGCACATCAGTTTAGCGCTTACACCGATAAGCTGCAAAGGATATGCTCATGCCACAAAAAAAGGGAACAAGAAAAATACGATTTCCTGTCCCCTTTTTATCGGTCTAAAATAAAGTGAATACTATATCACATATAAATGCTATTAAATGTATTTATTGGAGTATCTTTATATCGTCTCAAAATGACTTTTACATAATCGCAACTATCTAATATACTTTGATTTACAAGTATTCCGGTATAGTATATAAGATTAGATATCAATCGCTTCTCTTTATCTGATATTCCTTTGGTCTTTTTTCCTCTTTTTGCCACTATATTTTTCTGGGAATCAAGAAAGCGAATTATCATATTAGCAAAGAAATATGCCACAATGGCAGAAGAAAAACTGACATTTTTACTTGGAAAAACATGACTAGTTGTCAGTTGACTATTACATTCAACAGTATCAAGCCATTCATGGCACAATGAAGCTAAGTATGAAATAGTACGATTATTTTGCATCGTTATCACCTTCTTCCCCCCTATCTTCAATGTCAGTTCAACGGGCGCATCAAATACAATGTCCATTGGTGTTTCTTTACTAAAAACTTCAAGGATTGAATCAGAAAAGATTTGCAGTTCTTCCAATGGACTTAATGAACACTCCCACCCATTGACAAACTGACCACGACAATAATCATGCACAAATAGAAGTAGATACCAAAATTTATCGCAATCGAGTTGTAATTGATGTAACAAAGAAACAATCTTGCTATTCTTTACATAAGATGAATAAGTAAATGGAATTTTGAGAAGTCCGTTATTATATCGTACCTTAAATATCTCCGGTGCAGACGAAGGAAGTTCATACGTTTGTTGACTTTCCTCGTCAAAATCAAAATCCGGTGTATATATCTGTGCAAGTAGAGAAACATACTCTAAAAGTTCGTATTCCTCTTTCACATATTGGTAAAGTGTGAATTTCTGAATTAGCATATCGTAATAATTATGCTGTAAAGATAAAAAATGCCACTTCACTGTAAAAATGAAATGGCATTTTTTTTAAAGAAGGTTCTGCATGGCGGCATCTATCTGTTCATTATCAAAATGGCTAAGATATATTTGTGTTGTTTTAATATCTTGATGTCCTAATGCTTCCGAAATAATACCTATATTAACTCCTGACTTCTTTAGAATAGTGGCGAATGAGTGCCTTGCAACGTATGTAGTGACTTCTGCACTGATGTTTAACTCTTTTGCAAATAAGCGTAATTCTTGGTTGACTTGATGGCAAATTTTATGTATGCGGTTATTCTTCTGCATAGGTGTAATATGCCGCTTATTATGCAGGATTGGAAATAGAAAACTTGTTTGTAAACAATAGTAGTTATATTTTTGGATAATCTCTAATGCTTTATCTGATAGTATAAGATTGATATTTCCATGTGTTTTCTGCCGTTGGTAAATAAGCCTTCCTTCTACTATGTTTTTACATGTAAGATTGGCTATATCCACGAAAGAGATTCCACCACATAGATAAGAGAATGAAAACAAGTCATGTGTTAGCTGTCGGAGTTTACTTTTACCACTGCAATCAGTGTTAATAATCTTTAGAATGTCTTCTTTTGATAGTGCTCGCTTAATCGTCTTGGTATTGAAACGGCTTAACTTGTATTCTATAAATGGATTTTTCTCTCTACTGACGATTTTAGCCTCAATTGCCTTGTTGAATGTTGCACGTAACGTTCGAAACTGATAACTTAGAGTAGTATCTTTGTTACCTTTACTTCGTAACCAGTCTTCAAGTTTTTTACAGAATGCCACATCTATATGGCTGAAAGTGTAATCCAGCTTCTTGCCTTTATTGAAGTTCTTTAAAGTGTTATATGAGTTGAGATAGGCATAACTGTTGCCAATTTGCCCCTTTTCTCTCAGTTCATTAATTGTAAGTTGATAAAATTCTTCAACTGTTTTAGCTTTGATTTCATCATTAGTCTCGTTAATTAATGAAGTAGCTGTAAATTCTTCATCGTTAGCTTTCTTCTCTAATACCTTTTGTTGATACTCTAATTTAGCCTTAAGGATAATCTTTAGGATTAGGTCTTTATTAGGACAGTTGGACTTGGGGATATTTTTTTTAAAGTCCCAATGTTTCTCAGAGATTGATATATTCAAACTCTTGTACTTTATTTTTCTGTTCTGAGTGATTCTCAGCATAAGAGGATGCTCTCCATTAGATAAGGTTTTACTCTTGTAGCATATAATAGATATGGTAGTATTCATTGATGATATGGTTTAAACCTCAGTTTAAACATTTTGTTTAAACCCACGTTTAAACCGCATGATAGGCATGAGTATGTAAAAAGCAAAAAGCATCGATAATCTTTCGATTATCAATGCTTTATCGGTAGTCGGGATGACAAGATTCGAACTTGCGACCAC